>OEIU01000183.1_pt1 | contig 64045 bp, 62 predicted proteins | sample 1539221 | NCBI WGS metagenome assembly OEIU01 (sample SAMN03792071, study PRJEB22550) | activated sludge metagenome | feature: wastewater treatment plant; material: activated sludge; isolation source: Wastewater treatment plant of a petroleum refinery complex | place: Argentina: Zarate | collected...
GTGCTCGAGAACCTGCACGAGCAGTATCTTCTGCCGCCGCTGCACGCAGGCTGGGGCGTGCGGCGCAAATCGAATCATTTCCACGCCTACGAGGAGATCGCGAAGAAGTTCGCCAAGCTGCTGGGCATGGACCCGTGGCTGATCAATCCGATGTTCGCGCACTGCGGCGAGGTGAATTTCCTCACCGGCGGCGGCGCCGAGGGCATGACGAGCAAGGTCGACGCGCTGCTCGGCAAGATCCGGCGCAAATACAAGGAGTACGGCATCCAGGAGCGGCCCTTCGTCATCGTCAAGGCCGACGCCGGCACCTACGGCATGGGCATCATGACGGTGCACGACGCGAAGGAACTGACCGAGCTCGACCGCAAGGCGCGCGAGGCGATGGGCCACCTGAAGGACGGCCTCGAGGTCACCGAGGTGATGCTGCAGGAGGGCGTGCCGACCTACGAGCGGATCAACGATGCGGTCGCCGAACCGGTCGTCTACATGATCGACCGCTACGTCATCGGCGGCTTCTATCGCGTGCACGCCGAGCGCGGCGCGGACGAGAACCTGAATGCGCCCGGCTCGCACTATGTCCCGCTTGCATTCGCCGAATCGGGCCAGTTGCCGCGACCGGGCGTGCGGCCGGGCGCGAGCGCGCCGAACCGCTTCTACATGTACGGCGTGATCGCGCGGCTGGCGATGGTTGCGGCGAGCTACGAGCTCGAGGCGACCGACCCGCAGGCCGAGGCGTATGCGTAGCGGCGGGCCGCGCCCGGGACCGCTTCGATCGCGTGCGCGTCTGCGCGGCGCAAGCCGGCGCTGAGGGTCTTTTCGTGCGCAGCCTGGCGCGGCCCGGCCGCGGCGGCCGGTACGAGGCGGCTGGCGCCCCGCGCCAAGTGCTTCTATAGAATCGTTTCGAACCGTCTGCCCGCACCTCAAGATGAAACTCATCGGCACGCTCACCAGCCCCTACGTCCGCAAGGTCCGGATCGTGATGGCCGAGAAGAAGCTCGACTATCAATTCGTGCTCGAGGACGTGTGGGGCAGCGACGCGATGCTCGAGATCAATCCGCTCGGCAAGGTGCCCTGCCTCGTGATGGAGGGCGTCGAGGCGGTATTCGACTCGCGCGTCATCGTCGAATATGTCGATACGCTGTCGCCGGTCGGCAAGCTGATCCCCGAGCGCGGCCGCGAGCGCGCCGAGGTGCGCACTTGGGAGGCGCTCGGCGACGGCGTGCTCGACGCCGCGGTGCTGGCGCGCCTCGAGAACACGTGGCCCGGGCGCGCCGACAGCGAGCGCAGCAGCGCCTGGATCGAGCGCCAGCAAAGCCGGATCGCGGCCGCGCTGCGCGCGATGTCGCAGGGCCTCGGAGACAAGCCGTGGTGCGTCGGCAACCACTTCTCGCTCGCCGATATCGCGACCGGCTGTGCGCTCGGCTATCTCGGCTTTCGCCTGCCGCACATCGACTGGCGCGGCGCCTACCCGAACCTCGCGCGGCTGGCCGCGAAGCTCGAGGCGCGCCAGAGCTTCGTCGATTCGGTGCCGCGCGTCTGAGCGGCGCCCAAGGCGAGCCTTCGCGACGCCCGGCGCCCATGGGATCGGTCGGCGACGTCAGGCCGCAGTCGATGCGCTTCGCGCCCGCGCTGCGCCTGCGCAGCGGCGCCGAGCTTGCCGACTACACGCTGGTCTACGAAACCTACGGCACGCTCGACGCGGCGCGCTCCAACGCGGTCCTCGTCTGCCATGCGCTGAACGCCTCGCACCACGTCGCCGGCACCTACGCCGGCGAGACGAAGAGCGAAGGCTGGTGGGACAACCTCGTCGGCCCCGGCAAGCCGCTCGATACGGATCGCTTCTTCGTCATCGGCGTCAACAACCTCGGCTCGTGCTTCGGCTCGACCGGGCCGACGACGACGAATCCGGCGACCGGCCGCGTCTACGGCGCCGACTTCCCCGTAGTCACCGTCGAGGACTGGGTCGATGCGCAGTTGCGGCTGCTCGACGCGCTCGGCATAGCGCGCCTCGCGGCCGTGATCGGCGGCAGCCTCGGCGGCATGCAGGCGCTCGACTGGGCGCTGCGCCAGCCGGCGCGGATCGCGAACTGCATCGCGATCGCGACCGCGCCGAACCTGACGGCGCAGAATATCGCGTTCAACGAAGTCGCGCGCCGCGCGATCGTGACCGACCCCGATTTCCACGCCGGCCACTACCGCGAGCACGGTACGCTGCCGCGGCGCGGCCTGCGCGTCGCACGCATGATCGGCCACATCACCTATCTGAGCGGCGACGCGATGGAGGCCAAGTTCGGCCGCGAACTCAAGAGCGAGGCGCTCGGCTACACGACGCAGGAGATCGAGTTCCAGATCGAAGGCTATCTGCGCCACCAGGGCGACAAGTTCAGCGAATATTTCGACGCCAATACCTACCTGCTGATCACGCGCGCGCTCGACTATTTCGACCCGGCGCGCGAGCACGGCGGCGACCTCGCGCGCGCCTTCGCCGGCGCGACGTGCAAGTTCCAGATCGTCAGCTTCACGACCGACTGGCGCTTCTCGCCGGCGCGCTCGCGCGAGATCGTCAAGGCGCTGCTCGACAACCGGCTCGACGTGAGCTATGCCGAGATCGACGCCCCGCACGGCCACGACGCCTTCCTTCTCGACGACGCGCGCTACCACGCGCTGCTGCGCGCGCGCTTCGAACGCATCTGGCGGGAGCTTTCCGCGTGAGCGAGCGCCGCGATATGGAGCTCGTCGCGCAGCTCGTGCCGGCGGGCTCGCGCGTGCTCGACCTCGGCTGCGGCAGCGGCGAACTGCTCGCCCATCTGCGCGATGTGCGCGGCTGCAGCGGCTACGGCGTCGAGATCGCCGACGCCAACGTGCTGGCCTGCGCGCAGCGCGGCGTCAACGTCATCCAGCTCAACCTCGAGGAGGGGCTGGCGATGTTCGAGGACCGCAGCTTCGACGTCGTGCTCCAGCTCGACACCATGCAGCACCTGCGCAACACCGAGAACATGCTGCGCGAGACGGCGCGCGTCGGCCGCGTCGGCATCGTCAGCTTCCCGAATTTCGCGCACTGGCCGAACCGGCTGCACGTGATCGCCGGGCGCATGCCGGTGACGAAGGCGCTGCCCTACCAGTGGTACGACACGCCCAATATCCGGGTCGGCACCTTCGCCGATTTCGAGGTACTGGCGCGCAAGAACGGCCTGCGCATCCTCGATGCCTTCGGCATCCAGCAGGGCCAGGCGGTGCGCCACTGGCCGAATCTGCTCGCCAGCGTCGCCGTCTTCAAGTTCGATCGCGGCTGACGGCGGCGCCGCGCTGCGGCGTCACTTCTCGCGGAAATCGTCGTGGCAGGACTTGCAGGCCTTGGCGGTGGCGCCGAATGCGGTCTTGATCGCATCGAGGTTGCCGCCCTTGGCCGCGGCATCGAGCTTGACGACTTGTTGCTGCATTTCCTTCGCCGCAGCCTGGAACTTGGCCGGATCCTTCCAGACCGCGGGCTTGGCCTTGGTATCGTGGCCGAGGTCGGTGCCCGGGCCGAAGGCCGAGAACGGCAGCAGCGACATCTCGTGCACCACGTGGGCGTTTTCGGCCGCCGCCTTGGCGTCGAACGGCACCTTGCCCTGCACCATCGCGCCGAGCCGCCCGAAGTGGGCGCCCATCACCGTCATTACCGACTGGCGGTATTCGATCGCATCTTCCGGCTTCGCAAACTGCGCCACGGCGGGCAGTGCGGCCACGAGCGCGACGATGGCAGCCGCGGACGCGCGACGGACGAACTTCGGACGATTCATGCTGCTTCTCCCCGGGAAGGCGTGGCTGGGTGAAGTGCCAGCGCGATTTCGGGCGGTGGCGAAACCGCGCCAGTTTACGGAAATCGCGGCGCCGACGCGCACCAGGGTGCATCGGTGTGCGGGCGCCGATGCGTGCGGCCGGCACGATCTGGCGCTATCGTTGACTCCTTGCGGCACTTTGGGGGCGGGTGAGGTGGTGAGCAGGCAGGCCGGCACAACTCGCACGGGCAGCGGCGCACTGCGTGCGGTGCGCGTCTGGGACTTGCCGACACGGCTGTTCCACTGGGCACTCGCGGTCTGTGTCGTCGGCTCGTTCGCCAGCGGCTCGATCGGCGGCAATGCGATGCAGTGGCATTTCCGCTTCGGCTACGCGGTCTTCGCGCTGATCGCCTTTCGCATCCTGTGGGGGTTCGTCGGCGGGCGCTGGTCGCGTTTCTCGGCCTTCGTGCGCGGCCCTGCCACGGTGCTGCGCTACCTTCGCGGCCAGTCGCGGCGCGAGGAATACCACGACGTCGGCCACACGCCGTTGGGCAGCGCGTCGATCGTCGCGATGCTCGTCTTTCTGGCGCTGCAGGTGGCAAGCGGCCTGTTCGCCGACGACGAGATCGCGAATGCCGGCCCGCTCGCGCGCCTGGTCGCGGGTTCGACGAGTTCGACGCTGACCGCCTACCACGCGAATATCGGCCGCTGGGTGATCCTCGCGCTCGTCGTGCTGCACATCGGGGCGATCATCTTCTACCGCGTGCGCCGGCAGCGCGACCTGATCGGCCCGATGATCCGCGGCGACAAGCTGCTGCCGGCCGGGGTGCCGGCGGCCAACGACAGCGCGGCGCTGTGGCTGTTCGCCGCCGTGCTGTTCACGGCTTGCGCGGCGAGCGTCGGCTTTGTCGTCTGGCTCGGGGAATAGGTCGCAAAGTGGCCCTACACTCGGGCCACCGATCGCAAGCGCCAGTGAACGATTCAGAACCACCCGCTCGGCCGCCCCGCAGGGCACAGCCCGTCGCCGCGAACGCCTGTCGCGGCACCGCTCGCGGACGACGCCTGCGCCGACGATCGAGCGGCGGCACCGTCGCCGTGCACGGACTCTGAAGCGATCCGCATGGGCGCTCCCCCTCCGGAGATCCGGCTCGTGGTCGCCGATACCGCCGCGCTGATCGATGCGGCGCGCGAGATCTTTCTCGACTATGCGCGGAGTCTGGCGGTCGACCTGTCGTTCCAGAATTTCGACGCCGAACTTGCTGCCCTGCCGGGCGACTATGCGGCGCCGTCGGGCAAGCTGCTGCTCGCCTGGGTCGACGGCGAGCTCGCGGCCTGCGGCGCGATGCGCGGCCTGGCCGAATCGGACTATGCGAATGCCTGCGAGATGAAGCGGCTCTACGTGCGGCCCGCGTTTCGCCGCTTCGGACTGGGCCGCCTGCTTGCGCAATCGCTGCTCGACGAAGCGCGCAGCGCCGGCTATTCGGTGATGCTGCTCGATACGCTCGACGAGATGGAGGCGGCCCGCGAGCTCTATGCGTCGCTCGGCTTCGAGGAGATCGCGCCCTACTATTTCAACCCGATCGCCGGCGCGCACTACCTGAAGGCCGAGCTCGGGTGACGCGCCGCTGCATCTTCCGCCCTCGAGAGCTGCTCCGATGAATGCGTTCAAACAATTGCTCGGCGCCAGCGGCGGCAACCCGTCGATCGGCACCTGGATCAGTTCGGCCAGCCCGCTCGTCGCCGAGGCCGTCGCCCACGCGGGGTTCGACTGGGGCCTGATCGACATGGAGCACTCGCCGCTCGACCTAATGGCGCTCGTGCACCTGCTGCAGGCGCTGGCCGCGACGCGCATGGCGCCGCTGGTGCGCGTGCCCAGCAACGATGCGGTCACGATCAAGCGCGTGCTGGATGCCGGCGCGACGACGCTGATGGTGCCGTGCGTGGCGGACGCCGACGCGGCGCGCGCCGCGGTCGCCTCGATGCGCTACCCGCCCGAGGGCGTGCGCGCGATGTCCGCCTCCGGCCGGGCATCGCGCTTCGGCACCGACCCGGGCTATGCGCGCAGCGCGAACCGCGGACTGGCGCTGATCGTGCAGCCCGAGACCGTGCAGGCGATCGGCAGGCTCGAATCGATTGCCGCGGTGCGGGGGGTGGACGCGATCTTCCTCGGGCCCGCCGACCTGTCGGCGTCGATCGGGCATGTCGGGCAGCCGACCCATCCGGAGGTGATGGATCTGATGGCGCAGGTGGTGCAGCGCTGCAAGTCGATCGGCAAGCCGGTCGGCGCGTTCGGTGCGACGGCCGAGGTCGTCGCCGAGTACCGCGCGATCGGCTTCGACTTCGTCGCCATCGGGTCCGATCTCGCTCACCTGATCCGCGGCGCGAAGGAAGCGATCGTCGCGCTCAAGGCGCAGGACCGGATGCACGTCCATTCCCTCGCGAGCGGGACCCGCACGGGCGGCGACCGCTGAGCTTCGCACGGCACCAAGAATATGACTTCATCGACAAGCGTTCGCGCCGCAACGCAGGGCATCGAGATCAAGGCCGGCGCGCTGCGCCTGGCGCTGCGGCCGGACCTCGGCGGCGCGATCGCCGGGCTGTGGCATCACGGCGTGCCGGTGCTGCGGTCGCAGGAGCCCGAGCGGCTGATGTCGTGGCACGACGCCGCTTCGTTTGCGCTCGTGCCGTATTCGAACCGCATCGATCATGGCCGCTTCGACTGGCAGGGGCGGTCGTACCGATTGGCGCCGAACTTCGAGTCCGGCCCGCATCCGCTGCACGGCGTCGGACATCTTGGCGCCTGGCGCGTCGAGCCGAGCATCGGGCCGAGCGGGCCGGGCGAAGTGGCGCTCGTGCTCGAGCACCGCGCCGACGACGCCTGGCCGTTCGACTTCGAGGCGCGCCAGCTGTTTCAACTCGGGCCAACCTCGCTGCGCACCGAACTGAGCGTGACGAATATGTCGGCCCAGGCGGCGCCGTTCGGGCTTGGCTGGCATCCGTACTTTCCGAAGCGCGCGCGCAGCCGCCTGCACGTCGAGTGCGGCGGACGCTGGGAGATCGACGCATCGAAGCTGCCGACGCAACTCGTGCCGCAACCTGGCGTCGACGCCGATATCGCCCATCTCGACTACGACCATGGTTTCGAGGGCTGGATCGGCGCGGCGCGGATTCGCGACGAGCGCTTCGCCCTCACGCTGCGTTCGTCGCTGACCCGCCTCGTGCTCTACACGCCGCAGGCGAGGGACTACTTCTGTGTCGAACCGGTGAGTCACGTCACGAATGCGATCAACCAGCCGGCGCCGAGTGCGCTCGGTCTCGTCACGCTGCAGCCGGGGCAGAGCCACCGCGCCTGGATGACGCTCGAGATCAGCACCACGCATTGACGGTTCGCGGGCGCGGCGCCGAACGGCAGCGGCGCAATGCAACGCCAGCAGGCTGGCACGAGGCTGACGACCCGCGGCGGTCGTGGACGAATCCGGGAGCCTGCCGGAGCTTTCGTATAATCCCGAGGCTTTGCAGGCGACGGATCAGGCACTCACCATGAACGAGCGCGTCGATCACGGCGGCTGGGACGACGAGGACGAAGAACCCGTCCCGTTGTCGGCGGCGCAGGCGCGGGCATTGCGGGAAAGGCACCCTCAGGTTTCGGCATGGCGGGTGGTCGCGGCGCAGGCGCTGGTGGGATTGGCGGTTGCCGCCCTGGCGTGGGGCATTTTCGGGCCCGACGCGGGCTGGTCGGCGCTCTATGGCGCGGCGGTCATCGTCCTGCCCACCGCGCTGCTGGCATGGGGCGTGGGTCGCATTGCGGGGGCCCGGCTGGTCGAGGGAGCATTGGGCTTCCTCGCCTGGACGGGAGGGAAGTGGGTGCTGGCGCTGGTGCTGTTGGTGGCGGCGGCGCGGGTGGTGCCCGAACTGAGTTGGCCGGCGTTGCTGACGGCGATGGCGGTGTGCTTGCAGGTGAACTGGCTGGCGTTGTTGTGGCGCCGCCGATAGTGGACTGGAACCGGACGGACGCGACGAAATGGCAGCAGAAGCGGCAGCAGAAGCTCAATCCCAGACAGCCGGTGAATATATCGTTCACCACCTGACGCACTTCGGAACCGGCAAGGTCACCGGCCTCGTCGATTTCTCGGTCTTCAACTACGACTCGATGTTCTGGGGCGCGGTCACCGGCATCCTCACGTGCTGGGTGATGTGGCTCGCCGCGCGCAAGGCGACGTCGGGCGTGCCGGGGCGCTTTCAGGCCGCCGTCGAATGGCTGATCGAGATGGTCGACACCCAGGCCAAGGGCATCGTGCACAACGCCAAGAGCCGCAAGTTCGCCGCGCCGCTCGCGCTCACGGTCTTCGTCTGGATCACCCTGATGAATACGATGGACCTGTTGCCGGTCGATCTGCTGCCGGTGATCTGGGCCCAGATCTTCGGCGCCGCCGGGCACGACCCGCACCACGCCTACCTGCGCGTCGTGCCGACCGCCGACCTGTCGATGACGATGGGCCTGTCGATCGCGGTGCTGCTGATCTGCCTCTTCTACAACGTCAAGATCAAGGGCGTCGGCGGCTGGATCCACGAGCTGTTCACCGCGCCGTTCGGCAACCACTGGCTGCTCTACCCGTTCAACTTCGCGATGCAGATCATCGAATTCATCGCGAAGACGGTGTCGCACGGCATGCGGCTGTTCGGCAACATGTACGCCGGCGAGCTGATCTTCCTGCTCATCGCGCTGATGGGCGGTGCGTTCACCCTCTCGCTCAGCGGCGTCCTGCTCGGCGTCGGCCACATCATCGCCGGCACCATCTGGGCGATCTTCCACATCCTGATCATCATTCTCCAGGCCTTCGTCTTCATGATGCTGGCGCTCGTCTATATCGGCCAGGCGCACGACGCGCACTGACCCCGGCTGGACTAGACGCTTTCTTTCTCTGCGGTCCCTTTCCATTCATTTCAACAGGAGTCTTTCATGGAACTCATCGGTCTCGTCGCGGTTGCTGCTGGTCTCATCATCGGCCTCGGCGCCCTGGGCGCTTGTGTCGGCATCGGCGTCATGGGCAGCAAGTACCTCGAATCCGCCGCCCGCCAGCCCGAACTGATGGGCGAACTGCAAACCAAGATGTTCCTGCTCGTCGGCCTGATCGACGCCTCGTTCATCATCGGCGTCGGTATCGCGCTGTGGTTCACGACCGCCAACCCGTTCCTGGCGCAGCTCGCGAGCCTGCCGAAGTAAGCCGGGGCCCGGGCCCGTGCTGTATCGGGCAGCCCGCCGCAGCGGCAGGTTGCCAGCCAACGTGATTGATGAGGCACCAAAGTGAGCATCACTGCGACATTGATCTTTCAGATGATCGTCTTCATGATCCTGGTCTGGTTCACGATGCGATTCATCTGGCCGCCGGTGACGGCGGCACTCGACGAGCGGGCGAAGAAGATCGCCGCCGGCCTGTCGGCGGCCGACAAGGCGAAGGCCGAACTCGCCGAAGCCAACAAGCGCGTCGAGCAGCAGCTGTCGGCCGCGCGTGACGACGCGACGCGTCGGCTCGCCGATGCCGAGCATCTGGCCCAGCAGATGATCGAGGAGGCCAAGGGCCGCGCGAGCGAAGAGGGCGCCAAGATCATCGCCGCCGCGCGCGCCGAGGCCGAGCAGGAAGCGCTCAAGGCGCGCGAGTCGCTGCGCGAGCAGGTCGCGGGCCTGGCCGTCAAGGGCGCCGAGGCGATCCTGCGCCGCGAAGTCAACGCCGGCGTGCATGCCGAACTCCTCGGCCGGCTGAAGGCGGAGCTTTGAGCATGGGCCCCCGCGTGCGGAACCCTTCCCGCGCCGCGCCGCGGCAGGAGGGCTGACGATGGCCGAGCTGGCAACCATTGCCCGGCCCTACGCCGAGGCGCTGTTCAAGGCGGTTGGCGCGAGTGACGCGCCGGCGTTGTCGCAGCAGATGAATGCGCTTGCCGTCGTCGCCGCAGACGACCGGCTGCGCGAATTCGCCGACAACCCGAAGACGCTGGGCAAGCAGGTTTTCGACGTCATCGCCGCCGCGGTCGGCGGCACGCTCGACGCGAAGATCGGCAACCTGCTGCACGCCGTCATCGACAACGGCCGGCTGGCGGCGCTGCCCGAGATGGCGGCGCAATTCCAGGCCCTCGTCAATGCCCGCAGCGGCGTGTCGGACGCGACGATCGAAAGCGCGTTCGAGATCGACGCCGCGCAACTCGCGCAGGTCGTCGCCACGCTCGAGAAGCGATTCGGCCGCAAGCTCAATGCCAGGGTCGTCGTCGATCCCGCACTGATCGGCGGCATTCGCGCGATCGTCGGCGACGAGGTGCTCGATACCTCGGTCAGGGCCCGTCTGGAACAAATGAAAGTCGCGTTAACCGCCTGAGGGGCCGCCAGCGGCGCCCCGGCGTGAACCGGAGAACACCATGCAACTCAATCCCGCAGAAATTTCCGAACTCATCAAGAGCCGCATCGAGGGCCTTGGCGGCCAGAGCGACATCAAGAACCAGGGTACCGTCGTCTCGGTGACCGACGGCATCGTGCGCGTGCACGGCCTGTCGGACGCGATGGCCGGCGAAATGCTCGAGTTCCCGGCCACGCCCGACGGCCAGCAGACCTTCGGCCTCGCGCTCAATCTCGAGCGCGACTCGGTCGGCGCCGTGATCCTGGGCGAGTACGAGCACATCTCGGAAGGCGATACCGTCAAGTGCACGGGCCGCATTCTCGAAGTGCCGGTCGGCCCCGAGCTGATCGGCCGCGTCGTCAACGCGCTCGGCCAGCCGATCGACGGCAAGGGCCCGATCAACGCCAAGATGACGGACGTGATCGAGAAGGTCGCGCCGGGCGTCATCGCGCGCCAGTCGGTGAGCCAGCCGGTGCAGACGGGCCTGAAGTCGATCGACTCGATGGTGCCGATCGGCCGCGGCCAGCGCGAGCTGATCATCGGCGACCGCCAGACCGGCAAGACGGCGGTCGCGATCGACGCGGTGATCAACCAGAAGGGTCAGAACATGACCTGCGTCTACGTTGCGATCGGCCAGAAGGCATCGTCGATCAAGAACGTGGTGCGCGCGCTCGAGCATGCCGGCGCGATGGAGTACACGATCGTCGTCGCCGCGTCGGCCTCCGAATCGGCGGCGATGCAGTATGTCGCGGCCTATTCGGGCTGCACGATGGGCGAATATTTCCGCGACCGCGGGCAGGACGCGTTGATCATCTACGACGACCTCTCCAAGCAGGCCGTCGCCTATCGCCAGGTCTCGCTGCTGCTGCGCCGCCCGCCGGGCCGCGAAGCCTTCCCGGGCGACGTGTTCTATCTCCACAGCCGCCTGCTCGAGCGCGCCGCGCGCGTCAACGCCGAGTACGTCGAGCAGTTCACGAAGGGCGAGGTCAAGGGCAAGACCGGGTCGCTGACGGCGCTGCCGATCATCGAGACGCAGGCGGGCGACGTCTCCGCCTTCGTGCCGACGAACGTGATCTCGATCACCGACGGCCAGATCTTCCTCGAGACGGCGCTCTTCAACGCCGGCATCCGGCCCGCGATCAACGCCGGCATCTCGGTCTCGCGCGTCGGCTCGTCGGCGCAGACCAAGCTCATCAAGTCGCTGTCGGGCGGCATCCGTACCGACCTCGCGCAGTACCGCGAACTCGCCGCGTTCGCCCAGTTCGCGTCCGACCTCGACGAGGCGACCCGCAAGCAGCTCGACCGCGGCGCGCGCGTCACCGAGCTGCTCAAGCAGGCGCAGTACTCGCCGCTGCCGATCAGTCTGCAGGCGGCGACGTTGTTCGCCGTCAACAAGGGCTTCATGGACGACATCGACGTGAAGCAGATCCTCGCCTTCGAGCACGGCATGCAGCAGCACCTGAAGTCGAGCCATGCTGCGTTGTTGACGAAGCTCGAGTCCGAGAAGGCGATGGACAAGGCCGCCGAGGAAGAACTGAGCGGCGCGATCGCGGCGTTCAAGAAGTCCTTCAGCTGATACCCCCCGACCTGCGACAAGGAGCACCGGCATGGCGGTAGGCAAGGAACTGCGCGGCAAGATCAAGAGCTTCGAGAACACGAAGAAGATCACGAAGGCCATGGAGATGGTCTCCGCGTCGAAGATGCGCAAGGCGCAGGACCGGATGCGCGCGGTGCGGCCGTACGCGACCAAGATCCGCAACATCACGGCCAACCTCGCGCGCGCGAATCCGGAGTACCGCTCGCCCTACATGCGCAAGGTCGAGTCGCGCAAGCAGGCCGGCTATGTCGTCGTCACGACCGACAAGGGCCTGTGCGGCGGCCTGAACACCAACGTGCTGCGCGCGGTGACGAACCAGCTGCGCGATTCGCAGGCCGGCGGCGGCAGTGCGCAGGCAGTCGCGATCGGCAACAAGGGCTACGCCTTCCTGAACCGGATCGGCGTCAAGGTGATGAGCCACGCGGTGCAGCTCGGCGACGCGCCGCTGCTCGAGCGCCTGATCGGGCCGGTGAAGGTCATGCTCGACGCCTTCGTCGCCGGCGAGATCGACGTCGTCTACCTCTGCTACACCCGCTTCATCAACACGATGAAGCAGGAGCCGGTGATCGAGCAGCTGCTGCCGCTGACCAGCGCCCACCTCGAGCAGACGGCGGCCGAGAAGGCGCAGTACGCCTGGGACTACATCTACGAGCCCGATCCGGCGGTCGTCATCAACGAGCTGCTGACGCGCTACATCGAAGCGCTCGTATTCCAGGCGGTGGCCGAAAACATGGCGTCCGAGCAGTCGGCGCGGATGGTCGCGATGAAGGCGGCGACCGACAACGCCGGCAACCTGATCGCCGAGCTGCAGCTCATCTACAACAAGACCCGCCAGGCGGCGATCACCAAGGAATTGAGTGAGATCGTCGGCGGCGCGGCGGCCATCTCGGGCTGACGCGCGAACCCATCGAATACTGTTCAAAGGACTCGAGAAAATGGCACAAGGCAAGATCGTTCAGTGCATCGGCGCCGTGGTGGACGTCGAATTCCCGCGCGACCAGATGCCGCGCGTCTACGACGCCCTCAAGCTCGACGGCACGCCGCTGACGCTCGAAGTCCAGCAGCAGCTCGGCGACGGCGTCGTGCGCACCATCGCGCTCGGCTCGTCGGACGGCCTGCGCCGCGGGTTGATGGTCAACAACACCGGCGCGCCGATCACGGTGCCGGTCGGCAAGGCGACGCTCGGCCGCATCATGGACGTGCTCGGCAACCCGATCGACGAGCGCGGCGACATCGATCAGGCGCTGACGGCCTCGATCCACCGCAAGGCGCCGAGCTACGACGAGCTGTCGCCCTCGACCGAACTGCTCGAGACCGGCATCAAGGTCATCGACCTCATCTGCCCGTTCGCCAAGGGCGGCAAGGTGGGCCTGTTCGGCGGCGCCGGCGTCGGCAAGACCGTCAACATGATGGAGCTGATCAACAACATCGCGAAGGCGCACTCGGGCCTTTCGGTATTCGCCGGCGTCGGCGAGCGCACCCGCGAGGGCAACGACTTCTATCACGAGATGAGCGACTCGAAGGTCGTCGTCCAGGAGGATCTGGGCCAGTCCAAGGTGTCGATGGTCTACGGCCAGATGAACGAGCCGCCGGGCAACCGCCTGCGCGTCGCGCTGACGGGCCTCACGATCGCCGAATCGTTCCGCGACGAGGGCCGCGACGTGCTGTTCTTCGTCGACAACATCTACCGCTTCACGCTCGCCGGCACCGAGGTCTCGGCGCTGCTCGGGCGCATGCCTTCGGCGGTCGGCTACCAGCCGACGCTGGCCGAGGAGATGGGCCGCCTGCAGGAGCGCATCACGTCGACCAAGGTCGGCTCGATCACGTCGATCCAGGCCGTCTATGTGCCGGCCGACGACCTGACCGACCCGTCGCCGGCGACGACCTTCGCCCACCTTGACGCGACCGTCGTGCTGTCGCGCGACATCGCCTCGCTCGGCATCTATCCGGCGGTCGATCCGCTGGACTCGACCTCGCGCCAGGTCGACCCGCACGTCGTCGGCGAGGAGCACTACACGACGACGCGCGCGGTGCAGGGCACGCTGCAGCGCTACAAGGAGCTGCGCGACATCATCGCGATTCTCGGCATGGACGAGCTGAGCCCGGAAGACAAGCTGGCGGTGGCCCGCGCGCGCAAGATCCAGCGCTTCCTGTCGCAGCCCTTCCACGTTGCCGAGGTCTTCACCGGCTCGCCCGGCAAGTACGTGCCGCTGAAGGAGACGATCCGCGGCTTCAAGATGATCATCAATGGCGAGTGCGACTCGCTGCCCGAGCAGGCCTTCTACATGGTCGGCACGATCGACGAGGCCTTCGAGAAGGCGAAGAAGATTCAATGACGCCGGAGCGTCGCGCCCTGGAGGACTGAAGCATGGCCACCCTACACGTCGATGTCGTTTCCGCCGAAGGCAGCATCTTTGCCGGCGAAGCGAAGTTCGTCGCGCTGCCGGGCGAGGAGGGCGAGCTCGGCATCCTGCCGCGCCACACGCCGCTCATCACCCGCATCAAGCCGGGCGCGGTGCGCATCGAGCGCGCCGACAACGGCGAAGAGGAGTTCGTCTTCGTCGCCGGCGGCATTCTCGAAGTGCAGCCGGGCTCGGTGACGGTGCTCGCCGATACCGCGATCCGCGGCCGCGACCTCGACGAAGCGGCGGCCAACGAAGCCCGCAAGCGCGCCGAGGAAGATATCCGCAACGCGAAGAACGAGATCGACCTCGCGAAGGCGCAGGGCGAGTTCGCGGCGATGGCGGCGCAGATCGCCGCGCTGCGCAAATTCCGCCGCAGCAAGTAGCGCGCGCCGGCCAGCGCGCCGGCAGCCCGAAGTTCCGCACAGGCCCGTGCCGCGAAAGCCGCACGGGCCTGCTGCCGTCAGCGCATCACCACCGCGTCGGGCAATTCGTTCGGGTTGCGCTCGCCGGCGGCGAGCGGGAAGTGCTCGCCCAGCGCCTGCGAGACGGCGTCCACCGCCGCATTCAGGCCGTCCTCGAAACGGCCGGTGCGAAACGCCTCGCTCATGCCGGCGGTGATTGCCTGCCAGTGCGCCGCGCCGACGTGCCGGTTCAGGCCGCGATCGGCGACGATCTCGATGCAGTGATCGGCGAGCAGCAGGTAGATCAGGACGCCGTTATTCGCCTCGGTATCCCACACGCCGAGCTTGCCGAAGAGCGTCAGCGCGCGTTCGCGCGCCGTCGCGCCGCGCCACAGGTACGACAGCGGCAGCGATGCTTCGACGCAGATGCGGATTTCGCCGCTGTGGCCGGTCTCGCTTGCCGCGACGCGCTCGCGCAGTCGGTCGACGGCACCCGTGCCGAGCGCACGCCGCGCGGCGGCCTCGTCGTGCCAGCGATGCTTGAGGAGTCGCAGCCAGCGGTTCACGTGTGCCTCCCGGGGCCGCCGATGGCGACACGCGCGGGCGTGCAGGCGCCGCTGATCCCGTAGCGATGCATGGCGGCGCGCATCACCAGCTCCCCGACGCGCCGCCGCCGCCGAAGTCGCCGCCACCACCGGAGCGAAAACCCCCGCCGCCGCGCCCGCCACCGCTGAAGCCGCCGCCGCCCCAGATGATCGGCCCGCCGCCCGATCCGCCGCCCGGCCCACGCCCTCCCGGACCGCCGCCGCCGCGGCTGCCGATGCCGAGCACGCCGACCAGGATCGCCGCCACCACCGCTGCGCCGCCCGCGACGAGCAGGCTCGCGGTGATCCACCAGCCGATGCCGCCGATGACACCGCCGGTCGCGAGCGCACCGAGCCGGCGGCCGAAGATGCCGGTCAGCACGGCGCCGAGGATCGGCGCGCCGACGAACAGGAAGACGGCCAGATCCTGCCAGTCGAACCCGTCGCGTTGCGAGGTGCCGGCCGCAGGCCCGGGTTCGGGCAGGCCTTCGTGGGCGATCCTCTCGGCGATGCGATCGACGGCCGCCGACAGGCCGCCGCCGAAGTCGCCGGCCTTGAATGCGGGCGTGATCGCGTCGCGGATGATGCGGCTTGCCGCGAGATCGGGAATCGCGCCTTCGAGCGACTTCGCGACCTCGATGCGAACCTTGCGGTCGTCCTTCGCGACGACGATCAGAACGCCGTCGCCGATCTCCCTGCGGCCGATCTTCCAGCTGTCGGCGACACGCTGCGCGTAGGCGGCGATATCCTCCGGCTGCGTGCTGGCGACGATCAGGATCACGAGTTGCGCGCCGCGCTCGGTTTCGAGCGCTGCAAGCCGGGCGTCCAGCGCCTCGCGCTGCACCGCGGTGAGTGTCGCGGTCTGGTCGATGACGCGGCCGGTGAGCGCCGGCACCGCGTCCTGCGCCCAGGCCGCCGCCGCGAGCAGCAGCGCGAGCAGCAGGGCGCCCAGCCGGCGAAGCGACACCGCCTGCCTACTTGGATGCTGCCTTGTCGAAGCTCACGACCGGCGGCGCCGAGATCTGGGCCTCGTTCTGCACCGTGAAGTTCGGCTTCGGGCTGTAGCTGAAGATCATCGCCGTCAGATTGGTCGGGAAGCTGCGCGCGAGCACGTTGTATTCGGCGACCGTCTTGATATAGCGGTTGCGCGCGACGGTGATGCGGTTCTCGGTCCCTTCGAGCTGCACGCGCAGATCCTGGAACGCCGCATTCGCCTTCAGCTGCGGATACTGCTCGGCGACGACCATCAGGCGGCTCAGCGCACCGGTCAGCTCGCCCTGCGCCTGCTGGAATTTTTCGAACGCGGCCGGGTCGTTGACGAGTTCGGGCGTCGCGTTGATGCTCGTCGCCCGCGAGCGCGCCTCGATCACCCGGGTCAATGTCTCTTGCTCGAAGTTGGCCTCGCCCTTCACGGTGGCGACGATGTTCGGAATCAGGTCGGCGCGGCGCTGGTACTGGTTCAGCACCTCGGACCAGGCTGCCTTGACCTGCTCGTCCAGACGCTGGAATTCGTTGTAGCCGCAGCCCGAAAGCGAGAGGACGGCGGCGAGTGCGACAAGCCAGTGCCAGCGGGTGCGGATCATGATGCTCCTTCGAGTGGTTGCGCGGCGGGCTACAGCGCCCGCGAGCGGGTGCAATGGTAATCCGCGCCGAGCGCGCGGTACGTTTGCGACAATCCCGCATGACCGTCGCCCTGCACAACGACAGCTTCCTGCGCGCCTGCCTGCGCGAGCCGACCGACCACACGCCCGTCTGGCTGATGCGCCAGGCCGGCCGCTACCTGCCCGAGTACCGTGCGTCGCGCGCGAAGGCCGGCAGCTTCATGGGGCTGGCGACGAATGTCGACTTCGCGACCGAGGTCACGCTGCAGCCTCTGGCGCGCTATCCGCTCGATGCGGCGATCCTCTTCAGCGACATTCTGACCGTGCCCGATGCGATGGGCCTGGGCCTGTCCTTCGCGCTCGGCGAGGGCCCGCGCTTCGCCCATCCGGTGCGCGACGAGGCGGCGGTCGCGCGGCTCGCGGTGCCGGACATGGACAGGCTGCGCTATGTATTCGACGCGGTGGCCGGTATCCGCAAGGCGCTTGCCGGCAGCGTGCCGCTCATCGGCTTCGCCGGCAGCCCGTGGACACTCGCCTGCTATATGGTCGAGGGCGCCGGGTCGGACGACTACCGGCTCGTCAAGACCATGCTCTACCGGCGGCCGGACCTGATGCACCGCATCCTCGCGGTGAATGCCGATGCCGTCGCCGCCTACCTGAACGCCCAGGTCGCCGCCGGCGCACAGGCGCTGATGATCTTCGACAGCTGGGGCGGCGTGCTTGCCGACGGCGCGTTCCAGGACTTCAGCCTTGCCTATACGCGGCGCGTGCTGGGCCAGCTCGTGCGCGAAAGCGAGGGCCGCCGCGTGCCGCACATCGTCTTCACCAAGGGCGGCGGCGTGTGGCTCGACGCCATTGCCGCGAGCGGGGCCGACGTCGTCGGGCTCGACTGGACGATGAGCCTCGGCGCGGCGCGCGCCAGGGTCGGCCAACGCGTTGCCTTGCAGGGCAACCTCGACCCCAGCGTGCTGTTCGCAACGCCCGGGCAGATCGAAGCCGAGGCGGTGAAGGTGCTCGAAAGCTTCGGTGCGCCGGCCGCGGGGTCGGGCCATATCTTCAACCTCGGCCACGGCATCAGCCAGCATACGCCGCCCGAAAGCGTCGACGTCCTGGTTCGTGCGGTGCACGCCCATTCGCGGCGCATGCGCGCACCGAGCAAGAGCGCTGCAGATCGTTGAGCGCGCCGCGACCTCAGCGCTCGGCGCAAGCGCAAGGCTTGCTTTCCCGATTGTCGAATGCCTGCGATGCGATCCGGAAGAATCGCGCTTTTTCGATCGCGGGGCTTGACTTATCCCCAAAAATGAGGGTGCCGGAGTTTCGGCTGCCGACGTCGGCCCGGCGCCGCCAGGATCGCCTGTTTTCGGAGTAAGTTGTTGATTTCAAATGCGTTTGCATTCAGGGCGAGATGCCTTCCCGAGCGGCGCCAGCGGGGTTGGATACGGTGACTTGCAAAGGTGCAGGCAGGTTGCTCACAAAGTTATCCACAGAAACGGTGGACAGTCCAGAAAGTCATCTGAAATCATGAACTTAAGGTGATTCTTTGAGCAGAAATCGAGATTTGCTGCGTAAGTTTGCAGAAGGCGCGGATGGCTGATCCGGTGCGTATTAGGGTTGCAGTCGATGCGCCGCAGCACAGCGCAATCGCCGGCCCGCTGGACTACGCCAGTGAGCGAATGCTCGCACACGGTACCTTGGTCCGGGTTCCTCTCGGCCGGCGCGAGGTGCCGGGCATCGTCTGGCCGGCGGACGATCTGGCGCCCTCGGCGTCGGCGACCGTTTTGCCGGACGTTCGCGCGCCCGAGTTGCGCACAGTGCAACAGGTTCTGCATTCCATGCCGCCGCTCTCGGCGCATTGGTGCGCTCTGGCCGGCTTTGCGGCTGCCTACTACCAGCGCGGGATCGGCGAGGTCGCGATGTCGGTCTTGCCGCCCGAGCTGCGCAAGCTGGGTGACGCGCAACTGCAACGCCGCATCGCCAGGGTCGACAAGACGCCCGATTCGACCGCGGCAACGCCCGCGCCGCTCGCGCTGAGCGCGGAGCAGTCGCAAGCGCTGGCGCAGTTCAGCGCGCTGGTCGGCGCGAGCGCCGATCCGGTCGTGCTGCTGCACGGCGCGACCGGCAGCGGCAAGACCGAGGTCTATCTGCGCGCCGCCGAACAGGTGCTGGCGAGCGGCCGCCAGGTGCTGGTGCTGGTGCCGGAGATCAACCTCACGCCGCAGCTCGAGGCGCGCTTTGGCGAACGTTTCGGTGCCGGGCCGACGCCGCGGCGCATCGTTTCGCTGCACAGCGGCCTCACGCCCGCGCAGCGGCTGCGCCACTGGCTCGCGGCGCACCTCGGCCGCGCCGATCTGGTGCTCGGCACGCGGCTCGCGATCTTCGCGTCGCTGCCGCGGCTCGGGCTGATCGTCGTCGACGAGGAGCACGACCCGTCGTACAAGCAGCAGGAAGGCGCGCGCTATTCGGCGCGCGACCTCGCCGTCTACCGCGGCCGGCTCGAAGGCGTGCCGGTCATCCTCGGCTCGGCGACGCCGTCGCTCGAGAGCTGGCAGCGCGCGCAGGAGGGCCGCTACGCGCGCCTTGCGATGCCCGCGCGCATCGGCGACGGCGCGCTGCCGCAGGTGCGCATCGTCGACATGAACCAGATGCCGCGCCCTGCGCGCGGCAGTGAGCCGCAGGCGCTGTCGCCGCCGCTCGTCGATGCGCTGCGCCAGCGCATTGCGTGCGGCGAGCAAAGCCTCGTCTTCCTGAACCGGCGCGGCTATGCGCCGGTGCTGCACTGCGGCGCCTGCGGCTGGAAGAGCGCCTGCCCGCACTGCAGCGCGTGGCGCGTCTTTCACAAGCTCGACCGCTCGCTGCGCTGCCACCACTGCGGCTTCGCGCAGGCTGTGCCGCGCGCCTGCCCCGATTGCGGCAACACCGATATCGCGCCGATCGGCCGCGGTACCGAGCGGCTCGAGGAGCAGCTCGCGCAACTGTTGCCGCAGGCGCGCGTCGCGCGCATCGATGCCGACAGCACGCGCCTGAAGGGATCACTCGAGGCGCAGCTCGGTGCGGTCCACGCCGGCGCGGTCGACGTGCTGGTCGGCACCCAGATGATCGCCAAGGGGCACGACTTCCGGCGCATCACGCTGGTCGCCGCGGTGAATCCCGACAGCGCGCTCTTCAGCAGCGACTTTCGCGCCCCCGAGCGGCTCTTCGCGCTGCTGATGCAGGCGGCGGGCCGGGCCGGGCGCGACGCGCAGCACGCCGGGCGGGCCGAGATGTGGGTGCAGACCTGGCATCCGCGGCACGCCCTCTATGCGGCGCTGCGCAGCCACGACTTCGCGGCGTTCGCCGCCAGCCAGTTGAAGGAGCGCGAGATGGCCGGCCTGCCGCCGTACTCGCATCTCGCGCTGCTGCGCGCCGACGCGCGCAGCGCGAAGGCGGCGCGCGATTTTCTGCAGGCGGCATCGGATGCCGCGGTCGATCTTTGCGCCGCGGCCGGCGTGTCGATCTACCCGCCGGTGCCGCCCGGCATTGCGAAGATCGCGAATGTCGAGCGCATGCAGATGCTCGTCGAGTCGCCGTCGCGCGTCGCGCTGCAGCGCATGCTCGCCGCCTGGCTGCCGATGCTGCACGCCCTGCGCAACGCGCGCCGCGGCGACGAGCGCATCCTGCGCTGGGCGGTGGATGTCGATCCGCTGACGATCTGACGGCGCGCGTCCGCGCTCAGCCTATCAACCCGGGCACTTGCGCGGCCAACGCCTGGCGCCGCGCTGTCGCCGCGCCCATCAGCGCGAAGCCGAGCAGCTTGCCATCGGCGCCCTCGAAGCGTGCCTCGAGCGCGTCGTCGGTCGCCGTCACCGACCATGCGCCCACGGCGCCTGGCGGCGGCGGGCAGACGACCGTCGGGCAGGCCGGCGTCTTGACGGTGACGGGCATCGCCGGGTACTTCAGCGCCGTCGGCGTGCCGGCAAGCGTCGCGCCGAGCGCGCGCGCCTGCTGCATGATCGGCATCACGAACGGCAGTGAATGGCCCTCGACCTCGGCGCAGTCGCCGAGCGCGTGGACGTGCGGTGCCGAGGTCGCGAGCATGCGGTCGGCGACGACGCCGCGGTTCACCGCCAGTCCGGCCGCCTTGGCGAGCGCGATGCGCGGGCGCAGGCCGATCGCCGACAGCACGAGGTCGGCTTCGAGCGCGCTGCCATCGGTCAGCGTGAGGGTGTGGCCCGCGGCGGTTCGATCGACGCGCTCGGCAGCGACGCCGAACCGGAAGCGCACGCCGGCCGCTTCCAGCCTCGCCTGCAGCCAGGCGCTCGCCTGCGGCGGGAGCAGGCGCGACAGCGCCGCCGCTGCCGGGTCGATCACGGTCGGCGCGATGCCGCGCGCGAGCAGGTCGTTCGCGAACTCGCAGCCGATCAGCCCGCCGCCGAGGATCGCGACTCGCTGCGCGCCTTCGAGCCGCTTTGCAAAGCGCGCGTAGTCGTCGAGATCGTTGACCGACAGCACGTCGGCCGCGCCGTCGCCGGCCAGCGGCAGGCGGATCGGATCCGCACCGACTGCCAGCACGAGGTCGCGATACGCGAACACTTCGCCATCGATGCAGTGCACGCTGCGCGCGTCGGTGTCGATGCGCGCCGCCTCGGTGCGCGCGCGAACGACGGCGCCGAGTTCCTCGATCATCTTCTCGACCGGCTTCATGACGAGCATCTCGGCCGTCTTGCCGCTCGCCAGCGCGTTCGACAGCATCGGCTTCGAATAAAAGCCCGCGTGATCCCGGCTGACGACGACGAGCGGCGTCGCCTTGTCGAGCTTGCGCAGCTCGCGCGCCGCGGAGTAGCCCGCCAGTCCGCTGCCGAGGATGACGATGGGTTGAAGTTCGGCCGATGCACTCATTGCCGATCAGGCCTCGGCTTCGCGAAGCCGCTGGCGAAGCAGCGATGGTTTTTCATTTCGTCTCCTTCCGATGACCCCCGATTCTCGGGCCGCGGGCTTGTCCGCCGCGGCCCCGGGTCTATGCGGCCAGGCTGGCGAGCGCCGCCAGCGCCGCCAGCGCCGCGAGCGGTGCGGTATCGGCGCGCAGAATGCGCGGCCCGAGGCTGACCGGCGTGAAGCCGGCACGACGCGCGAGCGACTGTTCGTCGACGGAGAGCCCGCCCTCCGGGCCGCTCAAGATGCAGATCGGCGCGCTTCGGTCCGGCGCGAGCGCGGCGATCGCGGACCCGACGCCGATCGCACCGGGCAGCGGGCTCAGCAGCCAGCGCGCGGGCGATGGCGATGCGTCGACCGCCGGCAACGAGCGCAGCCAGTCGGCGAGCGTCGCCACCGGCGGCAGCTGCGGAATGCGCGTGCGGCCGCTTTGCTCGCAGGCGGCGATCGCGACGCCGCGCCAATGCGCGAGCCGCTTTGCCGCGCGCTCGCCCTGCAGCCGCAAGACCGCGCGCTCGCACATCAGCGCGACGATTTCGGCCGCGCCGAGCTCGGTCGCCTTCTCGACGAGGGCGTCCATCCGTTCGTTCGCCGGCACGCCGATCGCAAGCGTGACGCGACGCGCCAGTTCACGATCGACCGAGTCGTGCGCGCCGACGCGCACCCGCACCTCGCTGCGCCCCATGTGGGTGACGAGCGCCTCCCACTCGCCGCCGCGGCCGTCGAACAGGCGCAGCGCCGCACCGGGCTGCAGCCGAAGCACCTGCACATGGCGCGCCGGCCCGCCGGGCAGCTCGAATTCGGCCTGCGCGGCGAGCGGCGCGTCGACGAAGATTCTGCTGCCCATCGGTTCACTCCCGGCTACAGTTTGCCCGACGCGAGGAGATCGACATGAACGACGACACCGCCCGTCTCGACGAAGCGAACGCCTGCCACGACGCCGATCCGGCGCGCGCCGCGCGGCTCCTGCGCGCGCTCGACCCGGCACGGTTGCCCGTGGATCGGCTGCCGGGCCTTGCCTTTCTCCTGAACCATGTGCTCGGCGAGAAGCTCGGCGCCTGGGACGACGCCCATGCGCGCCACGCCGCACTGCTCGGCGCGGCGGGCGACGCGCCGGCCGCCGTGCTGTGGCGGCAGGCGGCCCCCGCGGCGCAGGCGACGGGCGCGGGGGGCGACGCGCGGCGCCTTACCGCCCCGCTCCCCCACGCCGGCGGCGCCGCGCCGGCAGCGGCGCTCGAAGTGGTCGCCCTGACGGTCGCGATGTACCGCATACCGGGGCTCGGCGACGCAGAGGCCGCCGGCTGCGTGCGCGACGCGCTCGACGCGCTGCGTGACGATGGCGCGGCGCTTCGCGAGAGCGGCCCGCTCGACGCCGCCGTCGCCGCGTGCATCAACAACATTGCCTCCAACCTCGTCGAGCGGCCGGCCGACGCCTTCACGCACGCGCCGCTGCGCGATGCGATGCACGACGCGGCGCAGCTGGCCGAGCGCTTCTGGCTGCGCGCAGGCAACTGGGTCCATCACGAGCGCGCCGCGTACCTGCGCGCGATGGTCGGCAATGCGCTCGCCCAGGCGCCGCAGGCGCGCGAGCACGCACTGCGCGCGCTCGCGCTGCTCGATGCCAACGATCTCGACGACAACGAAAGCGTCGACCGTGCCTTCATCGAGCTCGAGCATGCCCATGCCTGCCGCGTGCTCGACCTGATCGCCGAGGCGGATGCTGCGCAGGCGCGCGCCGAGGAGATCGCCGCCGCCTTCGGCGACGCCTTCCTCGACGACTGGTTCGCGAGCCGGCGCCGGGCGCTCGTCGCACTGGCTGCGAGCACCGGCTGAAGACGCGGCGGCTTCAACGCGCCGGCTCGCCGAGCGCAGCAACGACGGCCAGGCGCGTCAGCACGCTCGCGACCTCGTCCGTGAAGCGCAGGAAGTCGACATGCGCGCTGTCGTCGGCGCGGTCCGAGATGACGCGCAGCACGGCCAGCGGCAGCTCGAAATCGGCGCACACCTGGGCCACCGCGGCGCCTTCCATCTCGACCGCCAGCGCATCGGGCAGCGCCGCGCGCAATGCGGCACTCTCGGCTGCCGTCGCGACGAAGCGGTCGCCGCTGACGACGAGGCCCTGGTGCAGCCGCGGCTGCCCGATGCCGAAGGCCGCCAGCTGCGCGCTGCCGACTTCGCGCTGCACGCCCTGCAGGCCGGCTTCGATCGCGATGGCGACCCGGTCCGCGAGCGCGGCATCGACGGCGAAGCGCGCGCGGCCGGTCAGCGGCACCTCGTAGCGCGGGAAGAGCGGCGAGGCGTCCATGTCGTGCTGCAGCAGCGCGCGGGCGAGCACGACGTCGCCGACCCGCACACCGTCGCCCAGGCCGCCGGCGACGCCGGTGAGGATCAGCATCGAGGGCGCGAACTCGGCGCCGAGCAGGGCCGCCGTCGTCGCCGCGGCGACCTTGCCGATGCCGCAGCGGACCAGCACAACGCGCCGGCCGTGGAGCCGTCCGAGATGGAATTCGCGCCCGGCGCGCACGATGGTCCGCACATCGGACAAGAGCGGCAGCAGGGCGCGCATCTCCTCGCGCATCGCAGCGACGATCGCGACCGGCGCGTCGTGCCGCGTCACGCGTGCACTCCGGCGCCGAGCAGCCAGGCAAGCGCCGAGAAGCTGATGAAGGCGATCGTCGTCGAGGTCATGATGATGCGGGCGACGCGGCCATTGTCGGCGCCGAAGCGTTCGGCGAGCAGCGAGACATTGCTCGCGCTCGGCAGGGCGGCGGCCAGCACGAGCACCGTGAGGTTCAGGTCCGAGATCGGCAAGCCGGCGGCGTTCGCGAGCAGCCCGACGGCGAGCACGAGCAGCGGATGGATGAAGAGCTTGAAGAGCGCGACCGGCACGAATTGCGCGGCCGGCGTCCGGCTGTGCGCATGCCGGCCGGCGCGCCACAGCACGGTGCCGATGGTGAACAGCGCGACCGGCGTCGCGGCGTCGGCGAGCATCTTCACGATCTCGCCGAGCGCGCCCGGCAGCGCAAGGCCGCCGATCGAGAAGACCGCGCCGAGCACGATCGCCCACGGCAGCGGATTGCCGAGCGCGCCGCGCACCGAGCGGCCGAGCGCGACGCGCAGCGGCGTATCGCCCGCACCGGCCGCGCCGCCGAGATGGCCGTGCATCTGCGCCAGCGCGATGCACAGCGTGCTGGTCAGGATCAGGTCGACCAGCAGCGTGACGACCATCGGCCCGATCGCGCGCTCGCCGAACAGCGCGACGAGCAGCGGCACGCCCATGAAGCCGGTGTTCGGAAACGCGGCGACGAGCGCGCCGAACGCCGCGTTCGTCAGGTCGACGCCGCCGCCCGTGCCCCGCTGCAGCGTCATCGCGATCGTGAAGCCGACCATCGCGAGCGCGCAGATACCGTAGACGACGACCAGCGCCGGATCGAGCAGCTGCGCGATCGGCGTCGCGGCGCCGAACCGGAACAGCATGCACGGCAGCGCGAAATAGAGCACGAAGGCGTTCAGCCCGGGGATCGCCGATTCGGGCAGCACCCGAAACTGCGCCGCCAGATAGCCGCACAGCACGAGCGCGAAGAACGGAACGGTGATCGCAAGAATGGCCGGCATCGGGGGCGAAGTATCGCAAGCCGCGCGCCGGCCGCGGGGCGCGTGGGCGGCCGCTGCAGCGCCGCCGCGTCAGGCGCGCGTGGCGCCGCGCCGCGCGCGCACCGCGTCGGCGAGCCCATGCAGCAGCGGCAGCGTCTGCGCCATGCCGAGGCAGGCATCGGTCACCGAGACGCCGGAGCGCAGCGGCCGGCCGGCGACGATGTCCTGGCGCCCTTCCTCGAGGTGGCTCTCGATCATCAGGCCGACGATGCGCGCGTCGCCGCCTTCGACCTGCGCCGCGACGTCGGCGGCGACCTCGATCTGGCGCGCATGCTGCTTGCCGCTGTTGGCGTGCGAGACGTCGATCATCACCTGCTGGCGCAGGCCCGCTGCCTGCAGCCGGGCGCAGGCGTGCTCGACGTCCGCTGCCGCGTAGTTCGGCGCCTTGCCGCCGCGCAGGATCAGGTGGCAGTCGTCGTTGCCGCGCGTCTCGAAGATCGCCGCCTGCCCCATCTTCGTCATCCCCATGAAGGCGTGCGGCGCGCGCGCGGCGAGGATCGCGTCGGCCGCGACCTGGATGCTGCCCTCAGTGCCGTTCTTGAACCCGACCGGGCACGACAGGCCGCTCGCGAGCTGGCGGTGGCTCTGGCTCTCGGTCGTGCGCGCGCCGATCGCGCCCCAGCTCACGAGGTCGCTGATGAACTGCGGGCTCAGCAGGTCGAGAAACTCGGTACCCACCGGCACGCCGAGCGCGAGCACGTCCAGCAGCAGGCGCCGGGCCATCTCGAGCCCCTCGTTGATCGCGAAGCTGCCGTCGAGGTGCGGGTCGTTGATGTAGCCCTTCCAGCCGACCGTCGTGCGCGGCTTCTCGAAGTAGACCCGCATCACGACCAGCAGCGCGTCGGCGTGCGTCTGCGCCGCCTCGCGCAGCCGCGCCGCGTACTCGACGGCCGTGTCGTGGTCGTGGATCGAGCAGGGACCGACGACGACGATCAGGCGGTCGTCCGCCCCGCGCAGGATGCGCGAGATCGCCGCGCGGCTTTGCTCGACGAGCGCCTCGGCGGCCGGCGGCGCCGGCAGCCACTCCTGCAGCAGCGCCGGCGTGACGAGCGGGCGCACCGCGCCGATGCGGGTGTCGTCGATGCGGGTCGTATCGTGGGTCGAAGGCGGCGCGGCGGCGGGAATGTGGGGCGTCATGGGCGACATTCTCGCCGCACCGACTCCACCCGCTGCTCAGCCGCGCACCGGCCCGAGCGCCGCGGCGAGCGTCGCGAATAACTCGCGGGCGTCGAGCGGCTTCGTCAGGTGGCCGTTCATGCCGGCGGCGAGGCTGCGCTCGCGATCGCTCGGCTGCGCGTGTGCCGTCATCGCGATCACCGGCAGGCGGGCGTGGCGCGGGTCCAGCCGCAGCCGGCGCGTTGCCTCGTAGCCGTCCATCACCGGCATCTGCACATCCATCAGCACGAGATCGAAGCTCTCGCCGCGCAGCGCGTCGAGCGCCTCGGCGCCGGTCGAGACGACGCGCAGCGTGGCGCCAGCCAGGTCCTCGAGATAGCCGCGGGCGACGAGCTGGTTGAGCTCGTTGTCCTCGGCAAGCAGGATGCGCCGGCCGCGCAGCGCCTCGATGCCGCCGTCGGGCGCGGCCGTCGTCGCTGCCGATGCGGCCTGCGCCGCGCACGGCAGCGCGAGCGTGAAGATGAAGCTGCTGCCCTTGCCTTGCTCGCTCTCGATTTCGATCTCGCCGCCCATGGCGCGCACCAGTTCGCGCGAGATCGCAAGCCCGAGGCCGGTGCCGCCGAAGCGCCGCGTCGCCGCGCTGTCGATCTGGGTGAAGGGTTCGAACAGGCGCTGGCGCATCCCGGGTGCGATGCCGATGCCGCTGTCGTGCACCGCGAAGCGGATGCGCTCGATGCCGTCTGGCGCGCTGGCGGCCGCGCCGGCCTCGATCGTCACGCCGCCGCTGGCAGTGAACTTGACGGCGTTGCCGGCGAGGTTGACGAGAACCTGCGTCAGCCGCAACGCGTCGCCGACGCGCTCGCGCGGCAGTTGGGCCGGCACCTCGATGCGCAGCGCGAGGCCCTTGTCCGCCGCGGCGATTCCGACCATCGCCTGCACCGATTCGAGCACCCGGTCGAGGTCGAAGGGCTCGTGCGCGATTTGCAGCCGGCCGGCCTCGATCTTCGAGAAGTCGAGGATGCTGTTGATGATCTCGAGCAGCGCGAGCGCCGCCTGCCGGGCCTTGCGCAGATGCGCCTGCGGCGACGGCGCCAGCTCGGGGCTTCGCAGCGTGAGGTCGATCAGGCCGACGATGGCGTTGAGCGGCGTGCGGATCTCGTGGCTGACGTTGGCAACGAAACGGCTCTTGGCTTCGCTCGCCGTCAGCGCCGCGTCGCGCGCCTCGGCGAGCGCTTCGTTGCTCGCCGCGAGTTCGGCGGTGCGCTCCTGCACCCTCGCCTCGAGCCCCTCGGCGAGGTCGCGCAGCGCCTGCTCCGCGGCGAGGCGGGCGGTCACGTCGACCATCTGGCCGAGGATGAAGCGCTCGCCCGCGATCTCCATGAACACCCAGTTCAGCAGGCAGTGGCGCAGCGCGCCGTCGGTGTGCCGCACGCGCAGCGGCTGGTTGCGCACGATGCCTTCGCGTTGCAGCCGCGCGAACGCCTCCTCGCGCTCGCCTGCGTCGTGCCACAGGTCGAGGCCGACGACGGTATGGCCGGCGAGCGCCTCGCGCGTGCGCCCGACGAGATCGGCGAACGCATCGTTGCACAGGCTGATCCGGCCTTCGGGGTAGGTCGTGATGAGTGCGGCGACCGGCGTCTCGTCGAAGAGCCGGCGAAACCGCGCCTCGCTCGCCTCGAGCGCGCGCCGGGCCTGGTTCTCGGCGCTCACGTCGATGACCGTCGTCACCCGCACCTGCTGGCCGGCGCTGTCGACCAGTTCGCTCGACAGAAGCGCATCGAACTCCTCGCCGTCGGCGCGGCGCAGGCGCACCGCGAGGTTGACGACGCGCCGCTCGCGCAGCACCGTCTCGATCACGGCGCTGCGCTGCGCCGGATCGGTCCACAGCGCCAGCTCGGCCGACGTGCGGCCGACCGCGTCCTCGCGACGCAGACGGAAGGTGCGCTCATAGGCGGCGTTGACCTCGAGGATGCGCGAGCCGTCGAGCGCCGAGACGACGAGCGAGAACGGCGCGTTGCGCAGCACCGCGGCGAGCCTCGCCTCGTCGGCGAGCGCGCGCTCGGTGGCGTTGATGGCGACCCGGCGCGCGAACCAGACCCCCATCGCGATCGTGCCGAGCACGACCGTGTACTCGAACCAGTGCACCGGCGTGACGTCGTAGCTCGGCTGCGGCAGCCAGCCCATGTTCTGCGCCGCGATCAAGCCGCCGACGACCGCCGAGCAAACGCACAGTGTCGCGACCAGCGCGCGCACGTCGAAAAAGATGCCGGCGACGACGATCGCGCCGGCGAATGCCATCGCGCCGACGGAGCGGACCGAGCCGAACGACACGCCGAACAGGGCCGCGGCGAGAATCATCGCGACGAGCAGACCGCCCATCGCCAGCCGGTCGCGGCCCTTTCGGTGCGCCAGCACGAGCAGCACGATCCAGACGCACATCGCCGCGATGATCGTCAGCTCGGCGGGCTTGGCAGTCCCGAGCCACTCGCCGAAGAACATCGCCGGCAGCGCGAGCAGCAGCACGTTGAGGATCCAGCCGAGCACCCGATGCGCTTCGGGCGTGACGACGCCGAGCACCTGATGGGCGTCACCGCTGGGCGGCGGCAGCGAAGGCGGGCGTCTCGGCATGGCTGTCGAGGATGCTACTGCGGCGCATGCGGCGCCGAGCCGGGATGTCGATGCCGGACAATACCCAGTCGTATGCTTCGCTACCGCACCCTCCCCGTCACCCCCTTCCAGCAGAACTGCTCGATCGTCTGGTGCGACCAGACGATGGAAGGCGCGGTCATCGACCCCGGCGGCGATCTGCCGGAGGTCCGCGCCGAAGTCGAACGTCTCGGCGTCAGGCTGGTGCAGATCCTGCTCACCCACGCGCATATCGACCATGCGGGCGGCGCCGGTGCGCTCGCGCGCGAGCTGGCGCTGCCGATCGTCGGCCCGCACCCGGGCGACCAGTTCTGGATCGACGGCCTGCGCCAGCAGGCGCTGCAGTTCGGCTTCGCGCCCGCCGAACCGTTCGCGCCGACGCGCTGGCTGCACGACGGCGACACGGTGCCGGTCGGCCAGAGCGTGCTTTCGGTGCGCCACTGCCCCGGCCACACGCCGGGTCACGTCGTCTTCTACAGCGCCGAAGCGAAGCGCGCCTTCGTCGGCGACGTGCTGTTCGCCGGCAGCATCGGCCGAACCGACTTCCCCGGCGGCGACCACGCAACGCTGATCGCAAGCATCGTCGGGCGCCTGTGGCCGATGGGCGACGATACCGTCTTCATCCCCGGCCACGGGCCGGAGAGCACGTTCGGCCGCGAGCGGCGCAGCAACCCGTTCGTCGGCGGCACTTGACGCGGCTGCCGCAGAGGTATCCCCCGGCCGCTGCGCTTCAGTCCGTGGTCGGGTCGCCGTCGGTTGCGCAGACGACCAGGTAGTCAACGCCCCGCGCGTCGAGCAACGCTGCAAACTCTTTGAACCTGAAAACGGCAGTTGACCGCTGCTGATTCTCACGGGAAGCGCCTGAACACGGACTTTCTCAGCTCCGACCGTATTCACCTTGCAGGTGAGCGCGCTACGCACTCGCCAGCGCCGCGCTCGACGCGCCAGGCGGCGTTGCTCCTACTCGCGGGCACGAGCCCGCAGCGTCGTCGCGCCTTGCCTGGCACGCCGATCACGGCACCGGCGAGCGCGTTCAACCGCCGTTTCCAGGTTGAACTCGCGGTTCAGCATCGGAGGGTTGCGCCGTCTCGAACGCCTGCGCGAGCAAGACTTCGACGGCGGCGATGCGCTCGGCCATGGTGCGCGACAGCCGGAACGCCAAGTCGAGCGCTCGTTGCTCGCGCTGCCGGATGCGGGCGATGGATCGATCCATGCGGTGATCGTCGTGTGATGCGCGGCTATCATCCGCCGCCCATGGCCGACACCCTGAACCCCGCCCAGCTCGAAGCGGTGCACTATCTCGCGGGGCCGTGCCTCGTGTTGGCCGGCGCCGGATCGGGCAAGACGCGCGTCATCGTGCACAAGATCGCGCGGCTGCTGCAGGCGGACTACGCGCCGGGGCAGATCGCGGCGATCACCTTCACCAACAAGGCGGCGCAGGAGATGCGCGAGCGCGCGAAGACGATCGTCGGCGCGCGTGCGGCATCAAACCTCGTCGTCAGCACCTTTCACGCGCTGGGCGTCCGCATCCTGCGCGCCGACGGCGAGCGCATCGGGCTGAAGCCGCGCTTTTCGATCCTCGACAGCGACGACGTGCTCGGCGTGTTGAAGGATGCCGGCGCAACGACCGACAACGCGCTCGCGCGGCGCTGGCAGTGGGCGATCGGCCGCTGGAAGAACCAGGGTCTCGCGAGCGCGCAGGTCGAGCCGGCGGGCGACGACGAGCGCGTCGCGAAGCAGGTGATGCAGCGCTACGAGGAGCGCCTCGCCGCGTATCAGGCGGTCGATTTCGACGACCTGATCGGCCTGCCGGTGAAGCTGCTGCAAGCCGACACCGAGGCGCGCGCGAAGTGGCAGGCCGCTTTGCGCTATCTGCTCGTCGACGAGGTGCAGGATACCAACGCGACGCAGTACGAGCTGTTGAAGCTGCTCGTCGACCCGGCGGCGCCGCGCTTCACGGCGGTCGGCGACGACGACCAGAGCATCTACGGCTGGCGCGGCGCGACGATAGAAAACCTCGCCCGCATGGCGCAGGACTATCCGGCGCTGAAAGTCATCGCGCTCGAGCAGAACTACCGCTCGACCGGCACCATCCTGCGCGCCGCCAACGCAGTGATCGCGAACAACCCGAAGCTTCACGAGAAGAAGCTGTGGAGCGAATTCGGCGCCGGCGAGCCGGTCGCGGTGATCGAATGCGATGGCGAGGAACACGAGGCCGAGCGCGCCGTCGCCCGCGTGCTGGCGCTGCGCGAGAGCGGCGGCGCCGTCGCTGGCGCGACGGGGGGCGGCGACGTGAGGTGGAGCGACTTCGCGATCCTCTACCGCGCCAACCATCAGGCGCGCGCCTTCGAGCAGAAGCTGCGCGCGGCGCAGATTCCGTACAAGGTGTCGGGCGGGCAGAGCTTCTTCGACCGCGCCGAGATCCGCGACCTGTGCGCCTGGCTGCGCCTGGTCGTCAATCCGGACGACGACACCGCCTTCCTGCGCGCCGTGACGAGCCCGAAGCGCGGCATCGGCCACCAGACGCTCGCCGGCCTCGGCGAGTTCGCCGGGCGCTGGAAGACGAGCCTGTTCGAGGCGCTCTTCGCGCCGAGCCTGGGCGCGGCGCTGCCGCGCAAGGCGGTCGATTCGCTGCACGAGTTCGGCCGCTTCGTGAACGAGTTCGAGTACAAGGCGCGGCACACGCGCGGCGCGCAGGCTGCGCGCGAGCTCTTGCTGCAGTGGCTTGCCGATATCGTCTACGAGCAGCACCTGCGCGACGGCGAGGACAGCGACAAGCTCGCCGCCGCGCGCTGGAGCAACGTGCTCGATTTCGTCGACTGGGCGGCGCGCCGCTGCGGCGGCGAATTGACCGAGGTCGGCGGCCGCTTCGAGTCCGAGGCGAAGAGCCTGCTCGAGATCGCGCAGACGATCAGCGTCATCGCGAGCCTCGCCGAACGCGGCGACGAGCGCGACGTGCTGACGCTGTCCACCCTGCACGCCGCGAAGGGGCTCGAATGGGCGCACGTCGTGCTCGTCGGCGTGAACGAAGGTTTGCTGCCGTTCGCCGGCCGCGATGCCGGATCGTCCACGGCTGCCGGCGGCGCATCCCAGGCGCCTTGCGCGCTCACGCCCGAGCAGTTGCAGGAAGAGCGCCGCCTGATGTACGTCGGCATCACGCGCGCGCGCCGCACGCTGGCGGTAAGCACGCTGCGGCGGCGCAAGCGCGGGCGCGAGACGGTCGCCGGCATTCCGAGCCGCTTCATCGCCGAGATGAAGCTCGACGAAGTCACGAGCAAGGTCGATCCGCGCGAGCGGCTGAAGGCGCTGCGTGCGGCGTCCGCGCAGCGGGTCGAACAGGCCGCGCGCGAAGCCGCGAACGATGCCACGCGCCGCGGCTGAGCCAGATCAAGTTTCGGATCGGCGCGCCGAAAAACCTGGACAGCGCTTGCGCGCGCGGGGTACGCCCGCGCCGACGGCGCGGGAAGCCGGGAACCCTTCAGTGAACCAGAGCCCATCCGATCCGCCAGCCCCGCCGCCCGCGCGCACCGCGCCGCAGCCGGCGCGCTTGTGGCCGGCTGCTGCTGCGATGCTGGCGGCGGTCTTTGCCGCCGAGGTGCTGGTGCAGGTCGTGCTGAAGCCGTGGACGCGGGCGATCGCGGGCGAACGCGCGGTGCTGTTCGACGCCGTCCTGCTGGTCGCGCTGCTCGCCGTTCCGCTCGTCGTGCTGCTGCGCGCCGCGCGCCGCGGCGACGATGGCGAGGCCGGCGCCGCGTCGGCCCCGGGCGCGCTGAAGCCCTATCGCCAGCAGCGGCTGCGCGCGGCGCTCTACGGCACGCTGATCGTGATCGGCCTGGCGTCCGGCTGGCAGGTCTGGCAGGCGCAGCAGACCGAAGCGGCGCGCCAGGTCGACGCCGAGCTCATCGCGCTCGCCGGCCACCAGCGGATGCAGAGCCAGCGTCTCGGGCGCCTGTCGGCGCTCGCCGCGCTCGCGCCGCGCAACGCCGGGCCGCATCTTGCGGAGCTCGAACAGTCGCAGGCCGCGATGGAGGCGGTGGCTCGCCGAATGGCCGAGCTGATCGAGCGCCAGCGCCACACGGATGTTGCGCCGTCCGACGAGGTGAGCCAGCTGCTCGGCCGCGTCACCGTGCAGCAGCAGTCGCTGTGGGAGAACGCCGGCTTCGTCGCCAAGGTCGCGCCGGAGATGATGCCGCCGATCGCGCTCGGTCTGCAGGCCGAGGCGGAGTTCTTCCTGCGCGACATGGATTCGCTCGCCGCCGCGCTGCAGCGCGAGGCCGACGACCGCAGCCGGCACGCCCGGGCGTCGAATCACGAATGGGCGCTGCTGATGCTCGCGCTGCTCGCCTGCCTCGCGCTCGCGGTCTTCGAGCCGCTGGTGCGGATGCTGCGCCGCCAGCACGAGAAGCTCGTCGCCCAGGCGGCCGAGACGCGCTATCTCGCGCTCGCCGCGCAGCGCACCGGCAACGGCGTCGTCTTCACCGACCGCGAGAACCGCATCGTCTGGGTCAACGAGGGCTTCACCCGGCTGTCGGGCTATGCGCCGCACGAGGTGCTCGGGCGCACGCCGGGCGAAATGCTCGGCTCGCCGCGCACGCCGGCTGCGTCGCTCGAACGGCTGCAGCGCGCGATCGCCGCGCGCGAGCCGATCAACCTGCCGGTGTGCAACCGGCACAAGGACGGCAGCGACTACTGGATCGAGCTCGACGCCCAGCCCTTGCTGGATGAGCAAGGCGAGGCCGGCGGCTACGTCGAAGTGCTCTCCGATATCACCGGCGAGGTGCTGCAGCGCGAGCACATGGCCACGCTGATCGAGGCGATGCCGGTCGGCATGGTCGTGCACGACGTCGAAGGCGTCATCCGCGAGTGCAACGAGGCGGCCTGCCGCATTCTCGGGCTGCGCGCGGAGCAATTGCTCGGCCGCGCGCTGAGGGATCAGCGCTGGCGGGCGGTGCACGAGGACGGCAGCGCGTTTCGCACTGCGACGCACCCCGTGTTGCAAAGTGTGCGCAGCGGCGAGCCGGTCGGCGGCGTCGTGATGGGCATCGCCGGCGCCGAGGGCGGCATGCGCTGGATCTCGATCGATACCCAGCCGCTGCGCGGCCGCGACGGCGGCATCGAAAGCGTCATCAGCTGCTTCATCGACCTGACCGAGAAGCGCGCGCAGGAGGTGCGGCTCGGGCTGATGGCCGAGGGCGCGGCGCTCGGCACCTGGGAGCTGCAGGTCGCGACCGGGGCGGCGCGCTTCAACGCGCAGTGGGCGCGCATGTTGGGCTACGAGCCGGAGCAGGTCGAGCAAAGTCTCGACGGCTGGCGCCGCCTCGTCCACCCCGACGATCTGCCGGCGACGCAGGAGCTGCTCGACGCGCATCTTCGCGACCCGGCGGTGACGTTCAGGGCCGAGCTGCGCATGCTGCACGCGCGCGGTCACTGGGCCTGGGTATTGACGGCCGGGGCGGTCGTCGAGCGCGACAGCGCCGGTCGGCCGCGCCTGATGTCCGGCGTGCACCTCGACGTCGACCGCGCCAAGCGCGCCGAGGCGGCGACGCGCGACGCGCGCGAGCGCGCCGAGCGGGCGCTCTCGGAGCTGCGCGCCTACCAGGCCGCGCTCGACAAGCATGCGATCGTCTCGGTTACCGACCCGTCGGGCACGATCACGCACGTCAACGAGCGCTTCTGCCAGGTCAGCCAGTATCGGCCCGACGAGCTGGTCGGCCGCACGCACCGCGTCGTCAATTCCGCAACCCATCCGGCCGCGTTCTGGGCCGGGATGTGGCACAGCGTGAACGCCGGGCGCAGCTGGAACGCCGAAGTCTGCAGCCGCGCGCGCGACGGCACGCTGTACTGGGCGGACACGACGATCGTGCCGGTCCAGGACGCGCAGTCGCGCATCATCGAGCATGTCGCGATCCGCACCGACATCACCCAGCGCAAGCAGCTCGAGGAGCAGCTGCGCAGCGCGGCCCTCACCGACGGCCTGACGCAGCTGCCGAACCGGGTCTCGATTCTCGGCAAGCTGCACGATGCGGTGCTGCGCGCGCGCCGCCTGCACGACTACCACTTTGCCGTGCTGTTCATGGATTTCGACCGCTTCAAGCTCGTCAACGACAGCCTCGGGCACGACGTCGGCGACGAACTGCTGCGCCAGATCGCGCTGCGCCTGCGCCTTGCGCTGCGCGAAGGCGACGGCGTCGCGCGCGACGCCGACACCGCGCATACCGCGGCGCGCATCGGCGGTGACGAGTTCGTGATCCTGCTCGACGCCATCCGCAGCGTCGAGGACGCCGAGCTCGTCGCGCGCCGGTTGCTGCTCGTGCTCTCGCAGCCGTACCGGATCGGCGAGCACGAGGTGCATTCGAGCGTCAGCATCGGCGTCGTCGCGAGCGATACCAACCGCGGCGAAGCCGACGCGCTGCTGCGTGACGCCGATACCGCGATGTACGAGGCCAAGCGCGCCGGCCGCGGCCGCTACGTGCTGTTCGACGCCACGATGCACGAGCGCGTCGCGCGCAGCGTCGAGCTCGAGAACGATCTGCGCCGCGCGCTGCACAACGACGAATTCTTCGTCGTCTACCAGCCGATCGTCGATCTCGCCAGCGGCGCGCTGCGCGGCGTCGAGGCGCTTGCCCGCTGGCGGCACCCGGAGCGCGGCATCGTGCCACCCTTCGAGTTCATTCCGGCGGCCGAGGAGACGGGGCTGATCGGCGCGCTCGGCGCCCGCGTGCTGGGCAGCGCCTGCGACCAGTTCATGGCCTGGCGCGATACGCTCGGCGATGCGGCGCCGCAAAGCGTCGCCGTCAACCTGTCGCGCGCGCAGCTGGCCGAGAGCGACCTCGTCGAGCGCGTGCAGCACGAGCTGCTGCGCAGCGGCATGGCGCCGCACTGCTTGCGCCTGGAAGTGACCGAAAGCCTCGCGATGCAGGATGCCGGCGCGCTCGGCGTGCTGCACAGGCTGCGCGAACTCGGCGTCAGCCTCGCGCTGGACGACTTCGGCACCGGCTATTCGTCGCTCGCCTGCCTGCACGAGATCCCGGTCGATACCGTCAAGATCGATCGTTCCTTCGTCAGCCAGCTGGCGCAGGACGACCACCGCCGCGTCCTGATCCAGGCGACCGTGCTCGTCGCCCGCGCTCTGGGCATCCGCACCGTCGCCGAAGGCGTCGAGACGGCCGAGCAGGCGCAGCTGCTCGAAGACCTCGGCTGCTCGATGGCGCAGGGCTTCCTGTTCGGCAAGCCGATGACGGCGCGCGAGTTCGCCGACTGGCACTGCCCGCTGCTCGAGGCGCCGACCTGGGCCTGAGCGAGCGGCTTCGGCGGGGCGGCCGGGCGGCCCGGCTCGGCGCGGCGAGCGAGAATCGCGCATGCCTGCCCGTCTGTATCTGCTGTTGCCCGTCCTCGCCGTGCTCGGCGCGCTGCTCGCCATCGCCGGCAACATGCTGCCGGCGCCGATGCTCGTCTATCTCTTCAAGCCGGCGACGACGCTGCTCGTCATCGCCTGGGCCTGGCCGCGCGGCGCCGATGTGCCGGATGTGCGGCGCTGGATTCTGATCGGCCTGTGGTGGTCGCTCGCCGGCGATATCTTCCTGATGTGGCCGCGGCAGGGCTTCCTGCCCGGGCTCGTCTCCTTCCTGCTCGCGCACCTGGCTTTCATCGTCGCCTTCACGCGCCGCGTGCCGCTCGTCGCGCGCTCGCAGCCGTTCGCGCTCTATGCGCTGGTCGCCGCCGTGCTCTTGGCGCAGCTCTGGCCCGGCGTGCCCGCGGCGCTGCGCTGGCCGGTGCTCGCCTACGTCGTCTGCCTGGCGACGATGGCGGCGCAGGCGGGCGTCGTCTGGCTCGTCGCGCGCGGCGGCCCGGGCGAGGCGCTCGCCCGCAACGCGGCGATCGGCGGCGTTCTCTTCATGGCGTCGGATGCGCTGCTCGCATTCAACAAGTTCAACGCGCCGATTCCGCTTTCGGCGCTGCTGATCCTGGCGACGTACTGGGCGGCGCTGCTTCTGATCGCGGCGTCGCTGCGCGCGCCGCCACCGGGTCGCCGGTGATGGGGGTCAGTACACGCCCTGCATCAGCATCGCGTCGGCGACCTTGACGAAGCCGGCGATATTGGCACCGGCGACATAGTTGATCGAACCGTCGTCGCGCCGGCCGTGACGCACGCAGTTCTCGTGGATGTCCATCATGATCGCGTGCAGCCGCTCGTCGACCTCGCCCGCCGACCACGACAGGCGCTGCGCGTTCTGCGACATCTCGAGTCCCGAGACGGCGACGCCGCCGGCATTGCTTGCCTTGCCCGGCGCGTAGAGCGTGCCGGCGTCGAGGAAGATATCCATCGCCTGCGGCGTGCAGGGCATGTTGGCGCCTTCGGCGACGCAGACGACGCCGTTGGCGACGAGCGTCGCGGCATCGTGCTGGTCGAGTTCGTTCTCGGTCGCGCACGGCAGCGCGATATCGGTCGGCACGTGCCACGGCCGCTTGCCGGCCTCGAATGCGAGGCCGAAGCGCTGCGCGAATTCGGACAGCCGGCCGCGCTTGACGTTCTTCAGCTCCATCAGCGCCTGCAGCTTCGCCGTATCGAAGCCGTCGCGGTCGACGACGGTACCGCCGGAGTCCGAGAATGTGATGACGCGCGCGCCCAGCTCGATCGCCTTCTCGGCGGCGTACTGGGCGACGTTGCCCGAGCCGGAGATCGATACCCGGCGGCCGTCGAAGCTCTTGCTCTCGCGGTGCAGCATCTGCTCGGCGAAATACACCGTACCGTAGCCGGTGCCTTCGGGCCGGATCAGGCTGCCGCCGAAGGCGATGTGCTTGCCGGTGAAGACGCAGCCGGTATCGTTCGACAGCTTCTTCATCGCGCCGGCCATGAAGCCGACCTCGCGCGCGCCGACGCCGATATCGCCGGCCGGCACATCGGTCTGCGAGCCGAGGTGGCGATACAGCTCGCTCATCAGCGCCTGGCAAAAGCGCATCACCTCGGCGTCGCTCTTGCCCTTGGGGTCGAAATCCGAGCCGCCCTTGCCGCCGCCCATCGGCAGCGTGGTGAGCGAATTCTTCAGCGTCTGCTCGAAGGCGAGGAACTTCAGGATCGACAGGTTGACCGTCGGGTGAAACCGCATGCCGCCCTTGAACGGGCCGATCGCCGAGCTGTGCTGGACGCGAAACGCGCGGTTCACCTGCGTCCGCGCGCGGTCGTCGACCCAGGCGACGCGAAACTGGATCACGCGCTCCGGCTCGACGAGGCGTTCGAGCAGCGCGTAGTCGCCGTACTGCGGATTGGCCTTGACGAACGGCCACAGGCTGACCATCACCTCGCGCACTGCCTGCAGGAACTCGGGTTGGTCCGGGTCGCGGCGCGCCACGGCGTCGAGAAAATCTTCCGGGCGATCGAAGGTCAAGGCATTCTCCAGCGGTCGGCGCCCCGTCTGGCCGAAAGGCCGGGGCGAAATGCACCATTGCAGTGCGACCCGGCATTGTAGGGGCGCGCACTGGATGCCCCTGCGAAGCGGACGCGGCGGGCGCCCGTCGCGCGCGGGGCGAGGGCGGCTGTGCGCGCTACATGCCCTTGAACAATCCGGCGTAGCTGCGGCTGACTTCGAGCTTTTGCGGATGGCCCTTGACGGCGACCAGCTGGCGGCCGCGCAGGTCGCGGCTGACGCCGGCGATCGCCTTCGTATTGACGAGCGTCGAGCGATGGATCTGCCAGAAGAGGTTCATGTCGAGCTCCTCGACCAGCTCCTTGATCGGCTTGCGGATCAGGGCCTCGAGATTTGCCGTCTGGACCCGGGTGTACTTCTCGTCGCTGATGAAGAAGAGCACGTCCTCGACCGGAATCATCTGGATGCTCTGCCCGACCGTCGCCTGGATCCACTTCAGGCGGTTCGCGGCCGCACCCGGATCGAGCCGGGCCGCGAGCGTATCGAGCAGCTGTCGCAGTGCGGCGGGTGAGGGCTCGCTCGGCGCCGCGCCGTCGGCAGCGCGCTGCGCGAGGCGCTTCCTGATGCGCTCGACGGTGAGCGCGAGGCGCTCGCGCTCGGCGGGCTTGAGCACATAGTCGACGACGCCCTGCTCGAAGGCCTCGACCGCGTACTGGTCATAGGCGGTGATGAAGACGATCTCGCAGCCGTGCCAGTCGTCGGCGGCCGGCAGTTGGGCGATTTCGCGCGCCGCATCCACCCCGGTCATGCCGGGCATGCGGATATCGAGGAAGACGAGGTCGGGGTGCAGCGTTGCGGCGAGCTCGACCGCTTCGACGCCGTTCCGGGCCTCGCCGACGACCTCGAGCTCGGGCCAGACCTCGGCGAGCCGCGTGCGCAGCTGCTCGCGCATCAGGCGTTCGTCGTCGGCGATCAGCGCGGTCGTCATCGGCGCTCCGGTTCAGAGGTCTATCGTGTCCGATGCGGCGCGCGCGCGCGCCGCCTCCTGCGCGGCGGCGGCCTTGCGGCGCTGCGCGCGCCGCCACAGCCAGACGAGGAGCAAGAGCGGCAGGACGAGCGGCGCCATGCTGATCGCGCCGACGCCGAGCGCGAGGCCGACCAGCAGCAGCAAGGCGCCGGCGAGCAGCAGGAGCGGCAGCAGCACGCCGAGCAGCAGCGCGACCGGGATGACGATCGCCGCCGCGACGACCGCGAGCAGGCCGCCAAGGCCCGCGCCCAGCTCGGGCAGCGGCGGCAGATGGCCGAAGCTCAGCTCGCGGTCGTTGATGACGACGTGCAGGCCGTCGGGCGCGAGGCCGTGCAGCGCGAAGACCAGCAGCGCGAGCATCACCGCGCCGAGCAGCGCGACGGCGGCGATCGAAAGCAGCAGGGCTCTCATGCGGTTGCTTCGTTGGTTCGGGCCTTGGAGCGATACGGCACCGTGATCGATACCCGCGTGCCGCCGCCCGGATTCTCCGCCACCTCGACCCGGGCGCGCTCGCCGTAGAGCAGGTGCAGCCGTTCGCGGATGTTCGAAAGCCCGAGCCCGGTGCCGGCGGTCGCCGCCTTGCCGAAGCCGAGGCCGGTGTCGGCGACGCTGACGACGAGGTCGCCGTGCACGATCTCGGCCGCGACGGCGAGCGTGCCGCCTTCGGCCTTCGGCTCGAGGCCGTGCTTGATCGCATTCTCGACCAGCGACTGCAGCATCATCGGCGGAAACTCGGCCGACAGCAGCCCGTCGCTGACGCGGATCTCGGTCTGCAGCCGCTCTTCCATGCGCACCTTCAGGATCTCGAGGTAGGGCCGGATCACCGCCAGCTCGCGGCCGAGATTGGTATCCGCCTCGCGCAGCGTCGGCATGCTCGCGCGCAGCAGCGCGATCAGGTTCTTCTGCATCTTGCTCGCGCGCGCCGGGTCGGTCTCGATCAGGTGATCGATCGACGCCAGCGTATTGAACAGGAAGTGCGGTTCGACCTGCGCCTGCATCGCCGCCATGCGCGCCTCGACGACCTGGCGCTTGAGCGATTCGGCCTCCGCCGTCTCGGTCGCCTGCGCCGCCTTCACCTCGGCCTGCAGCCGGCCCTTGTAGCTGATCTTCAGGATCATCGAGGCGATGATGAAGGCGAAGGCCATCGGCGGCAGCGGTTCGCCAAGCTCGACATGATGAACGCGGATGCGCGCCTCGTCCTGCAGGTCCTGCTTCGCCCGCGCGGCGTCGTCGGCTGCCTCCCGGGCGTCGGCGACGGCTTCCTCGATCGCCTGGCGCGCCTCCTCGACCGCCGCGCGAACGTCGCTCGACTTCACGTCCGCCGGCAGGTCGATCGAGATCGACGGCATATCCCGGTGGCGTGCCAGCGCCTCGCTCGCGGCACTTGCCGCGGCGCTTGCCGCGTCGGCCGCCGCTGCGCTGACCGAGGCCGCCGCGGCGGCGGCGCTGGCGGCGCCGCCGGCGGCCTTCTCGCCCGCCGGCCGGATGCGGATGCCGCCCTGGTCGATCGTCACGTCGTAGTGCACCGGTTTGTCGAATGCGACGGCGGGCTTGGGCGGCTTGGGCGGGCGCGGCGGCACGGTTTCGACGGTTTCCGAGATGCGCCAGGTGAAGGGCGGCAGGTTCTGCAGCACGCCCGAGATGATCATCAGCAGGATCGACAGCACGATGAAGCGCTTCCAGCTGATGCCGACGAGCCAGTTCGCGTAGGCGTGAAACGCGCGTACCGCCCAGGCGGCGAAGCGCTGGGCGTGGCTCGGCGGCGGGTTGGTGCGCAAAGTCGACGAGGTGGAGTCCATGGCTGGCGCGCGATGATCGATTTACGCCACTCTAGCGATGGCGCACCGGCGCGCCCAGTGCGAAGCGACACGCTGCGCGGGCGGCGCGACAGGCCGCAATTGCCGCCGACAAACGGGCCAGCGCCAAGCCGGCGTCATGGCGCCCGGCCCTGCACCTGCACCTGCAGCCGCACCCGGTCGGCGACGAGCGGAATGAGGTAGTCGATGCCGAAATCGCTGCGCTGCAGTTCGCCCTCGAAGTCACCGCCGCAGACTTTGCGCGCGGCCTGCATCTCGCAACCGAAGCGCAGCGCGCGCAGGACGAGCGGGCGGCTCGTGCCGCGCAGGGTCAGGGTGCCGCCCACCTCGACGAGCCGGTCGCCGTCGAAGCGGAAATTCTCCGCGTCGAAGACGGCCTGCGGGAAGTCGGTACTCGCCAACAGATCGGCCCTGCGGATGCGCGCATCGAAGACGCGCAGCCCGGTGCTCACGCCGGCGGTGTCGATCGCGATGCGTGCGCTCCCGCTGTGCGCGTCGCGGTCGAGCGTCACCTGGCCGGCGATCGGGCCGAAGCGTCCGCGTGCCGTCGAGGTGCCGAAATGCAGCACTTCGAACTGCACGAAACTGTGCTCCGGCTCGAGCGTGTAGACGACCGGCGCGGCGACCGCGGCACCGAGGGCGGACCACGCGCAGCACAGCGCCGCGGCGCGGACGGCGACCCCGATCTTCATTGCTTGATCGCCTCGACCTGGACGACGATCGGCATGCGCTCGGGGAGGCCGCTCGCGCCGCCGCTCGGGATGCCGAATGCGGCGGGCGCGATCGTCGCCTCGAAGTCGCCGCCGCAGACCTCGCGCAGCAGCAGCAGGTTCGGATAGCAGTTGAAGCGTCGCGCAGCGAGCGTGATCGCGACGGTCCTGCCGCGCAACGTCAGCGTGCCCGACGCCTGCGTCGGCAGGCCGCTGTCGCCGAAGCCGAACTGCGCGGCGCGAAAGACGGCCTGCGGGTGCGCCTCGCAGTCGAGCAGCTCGGCGCTGCACAGCCGGGCATCGAGCGCGCCGACGCCGGTGCTGACCGAGCGCATGTCGATGCGGACCTCGACGCTCGCGCTGCGGCCGAGGCGGTCGAACTCGACCTCGCCCTGCGTGCGGTCGAATCGCCCGCGCTGGGTCGACAGCCTCGAGGCCGGCAGCTCGAAATAGACGAAGGTGTGGGTCGGGTCGATCGCATACGGCGCGGCGTGCGCGGCGGCGGCAGCAAGCGCCGACGCCGCGGCGAGCGTCGCGGCGCGCGGCGCGAATGCCCGCCTCATGGCGCGGCGACGCCTGCCAGCAGCAGGCGAAAGCGCACCTGCACCTCGTTCGCGACGAGCGAGGTGTCGCCCCATTCGCCGTCGCCGATCCGAAAATCGAGCCGCGCGAGCTTGAAGCTGCCGCTGGCCGCCGTCGCGCCGTCCGCCGCGGCGAGCGTGACCGGGACGACGATCGTGCGCGTCACGTCCTTGATCGTGAGCTTGCCGCCGACCTCGAAGCGTCCGCCGCCGAGCGGCCTGACCGTGTCGGAGACGAAGCTCGCGCGCGGCTTGCGCCGGCTGTCGAACCAGCCCGGCTGCGCGAGTTCGGTCTCGACCTCGGTGCTGGCGAGCGTGACGCTCGCCATATCGATGCCGATCCGGATCCGCGCCAGCTCCGGCCGCTGCGGGTCGAAGGCGATATCGGCATCGAAGCTGCGGAAATGCCCGCTCACCGGCACGCCCATCTGCCGGCTCGTGAAGGCGATCTCGCTGCCGGCCGAAAGCAGGCGTTGCTGCGCCTGCGCCGGCAGCGCGGCAACACAGGCCAGCACGACGGCGGCAAGGCCGCGCCGCAGGCTCATCGCAGCCCCCTACGGTGCTCCGCACCGGTCCGGGGGAGCGAGCCCGTCTTCGGGCGGCCGGGCGACGGGCTCATGGCCGCTTGCCGCCCAGGCCCATGCGGGCCAGCAGACCGTCGCGATCGACGAAGTGGTGCTTGATCGCGGCCGCAACGTGGACGGCGACGAGCGCGGCGAGCAGGTAGGCGAGCAGCGCGTGCAGTGCCTTCAGGCCCGCCGCCAGCGCCTTGTCGGGGGCGACGAGATCGGGCAGCGCGAGCACGCCGAACCAGACCACCGGGAAGCCGCTTGCCGAGCTGTAGGCCCAGCCGGCGAGCGGAACGGCGAGGAACAGCAGGTACATCGCCCAGTGCGTCGCGTGCGCCGCGCGCTGCTGCCAGCGCGCCATCGGCACGTCGGGCGGCGGACGGTGCGTGAGGCGCCACGCAAGGCGCAGCAGCGACAGCGCGAGGATCGTGACGCCGGCCCACTTGTGCCAGTTGGCGAGCCGCAGGCGCAGCGGCGAGAGGGACAGGTCGCTCATGAAGTTGCCGACCAGCAGGCTCGCGAGGATCGCCACCGCGAGCAGCCAGTGCAGGACGATCGCGGTCGTCGAATAGCGGAGCGGCAGGTCTTTCAATCTCGTGCGTCGGCAACGTCGGCGCACGATTGTTGCCCGCTTTGGACTTCGCTGCGCGCAGCGCACGGCATGGCAATGACCGGGTTCGTTGCGCGATACGCGACTGTGGTTACGATCGACGCCGAACGACGGGAGGCAGGGCTATGCAAGGCAGGCAGCAAAGCGTGATGGTGACCGGTGCCGCGGGCCACCTCGGGCGGGCCGTCGCGGCGGCATTCGCGGCGCAGGGCGCACGGCTCGCGCTCGTCGATCGCGATCAGGCGGCGCTCGATGCGGCGTTCGGCGGCGCATCGGCGACGGCGGGCGAGGCGCTGCTGCTCGCCGCCGATCTGCTCGACGACGCGCAGATCGGCGCCGCCGTCGAGCGCGCCGCGCAGCGCAACGGCCGCATCGACGCGCTGTGCCACCTCGCCGGGGGCTTTCGTATGGGCGAGGCGGTGCACGAGACGTCGGATGCGAACTGGAACTTCCTGTTCGACATCAACACCCGCACGCTGCGCAACGTCGCGCGCGCCGTCGTGCCGCGCATGCTCGCCCAGGGCGGCGGGCGCATCGTCACCGTTGGCGCCGCGTCGGCGGCGCGCGGGCTGGCGCAGATGGGCGCCTACACCGCGGCCAAGAGCGCCGCGATCCGCCTCACCGAAGCGATGTCGGCCGAACTGCGCGAGCGCAACATCAACGTCAACTGCGTGCTGCCGACGATCATCGACACGCCCGAGAACCGCGCCGCGATGCCCGACGCCGACCCGGCGCGCTGGGTCGCGCCGGCGGCGCTCGCCGACGTCATCGTCTTCCTCTGTTCCGACGCGGCGCGCGCGGTGCACGGCGCCGCGCTGCCGGTGGCGGGGCTGAGCTGAATCCGCGCGGCAGCGCGCCGTGAAGCTCGCCCGCTGCGCGCGCGAGGACCGGTCAGAGTTGCTGGCGCAAACGGCTGACCACGAAACCATGCGCAACGGTCTCGGCGCTCGCTTTCGAGCGGAGGTCGAAGTAACCGCCAAGCTGGCGGCGACATTCCCGCGGCACGGCAAGGCTGGCCCCGCCGGGACGAGGTGTCGCCTCGTTGCCGACGTCCCGTTCAGGGTTTTTTTACACCGAGATTGCCGATGGGATGCTCATTCACGCTGTGGCTGGCGACCATCAGCTTCCGGAGTATTGGCTTGGTCACGTACCGATAACCGATGGCTGACCGGCGTATGAAAGCTTCGACCGCCGCGCGGATCCCGGTGACCGAAGTCGTGGTCATCGGCGCGTTGCATCACTTCCATGCGCGCGTCAGCACCTACGGCTTTGCGGAACTGAGCCGGACCATCGAGGCGACTCGGCCCCACGTCCTGGCGCTGGAGCTGACTGCGGAGGATCTGGCGTGTCGTCGCACGATGGAAATGAAGCGGGAGTATCCAGAGGTCGTGTATCCGCTGCTCGACAAGCACGGCTACGCTGCCGTAGCGCTCGAGCCCGGTGGCATCTACGCTGCAGAACTGGCGGACATCCAGCGCAAGGCTGAAGCGGCATTCCTGGCTGACTACCCCGAGCGCGCCGCTCGAATTCGAACGCATGCACTTCAGGTCATCGAAGACCTCCTTGGCTCCTGCAATGGGCCGCTCGAGTTCAACTCACCCGAAACCGATCAGCGGATCGCCGACAAGCACGCCTTTCAGTATGCGCTGTACCCGCCAGCCTACAGGGAGGTCTGGGAAGCGTGGAATTCGCACTTCCTGCAGCAAATTCTTTCCGCGGCGGCCGCGCATCCGTTCGAGCGTATCGCGGTCATCGTCGGCCTGGAGCATTGCTACTGGCTTCGCCCGCGTCTTGCGCAGCAGCCACGTATCCGGCTGCGCAAGGTCAGCGAGTTCGTCTTCGAATGAACGGGTTCTGGGGCCTCCACTGGGCACCGCTTGTCGCATCGTACGCTTTACCGTACGATGCGACATCTTTGTGGAGTCCATCATGACCGTTCTCACCGCGAGCGAAGCGCGCGCGAATCTGTACCGCCTCATCGATCAGGCGGCCGAATCGCATGAACCTGTTCTTATTGCCGGCAAGCGCAGGTCGGCCGTGCTCGTCGCCGAGGAGGACTGGAAGGCGATCCAGGAGACGATGCATCTGCTTTCGATCCCGGGCATGCGCAAGTCCATTCGTGACGCCATGGCGGAGCCGCTGGCTACGAGCGCGAAGGAACTGCGCTGGTGAGTTGGACACTCGTCTACTCCAAGCAGGCCCTCAAAGACGCGAAGAAGCTCAAGGCGGCCGGACTCAAGTCGAAGGCCGAAGCGCTGCTTGCCATTTTGCAGACGGACCCACTGCAGAATCCTCCTCCGTTCGAGAAGCTGGTCGGCGATCTGGCGGGTGCCTACTCGAGGCGCATCAACATTCACAATCGTCTGGTCTACGAGGTATTCGCAAGGCAGAAGACAGTTCGCGTCTTGCGGATGTGGACGCACTATGAATGAGGCGGCCGGCCCGCTTCGATATCCTGCAGCCTGCTTCGTCTGCCTGCACCTCGGGTGCACACTGCTGCATGCTGCCCCTGCTCGTTCGTCCGGGCGGCGTCGCAGCAACAGTTGCCGAATCCGAATCCGAATCCGAATCTGAACCATGAACCGGAGGACCGCATGAAAACCCGCGCCGCCGTCGCCTGGCAAGCAGGCGCCCCGCTCGCCATCGAAACCGTCGACCTCGAGGGCCCGAAGGCGGGCGAGGTGCTGGTCGAGGTGAAGGCGACCGGCATCTGCCACACCGATCAGTTCACGCTCTCGGGCGCCGATCCGGAGGGGCTCTTTCCGGCGATCCTCGGCCACGAGGGCGCGGGCGTCGTTCTCGAGGTCGGCGCCGGCGTGACGAGCGTTGCGCGCGACGACCACGTCATTCCGCTCTACACACCCGAGTGCCGGCAGTGCAAGTTCTGCCTGTCGCGCCGGACCAACCTGTGCCAGCTGATCCGCGGCACGCAGGGCCGCGGCCTGATGCCGGATGCGACGAGCCGCTTCTCGATCGGCGGCAAGCCGATCCTGCACTACATGGGCACGTCGACCTTCGCGAATCACATCGTCGTGCCCGAGATCGCGCTGGCGAAGATCAGGAAAGACGCGCCGTTCGACAAGGTCTGCTATATCGGCTGCGGCGTGACGACCGGCGTCGGTGCGGTGCTGTTCACGGCCAAGGTCGAGGCCGGTGCGAATGTCGTCGTCTTCGGCCTCGGCGGCATCGGACTGAACGTGATCCAGGGCGCGAAGATGGTCGGCGCCGACAAGATCATCGGCGTCGATCTGAATCCGGCCCGCGAGGCGATGGCGCGCAGCTTCGGCATGACGCATTTCGTGAACCCGAAGTCGGTCGAGAACGTCGTCGATGCGATCGTCCAGCTCACCGATGGCGGTGCCGACTACAGCTTCGAGTGCATCGGCAATACGACGACGATGCGCCAGGCGCTCGAGTGCTGCCACAAGGGCTGGGGCCAGAGCATCATCATCGGCGTCGCGCCGGCCGGCGCCGAGATCGCGACGCGGCCGTTCCAGCTCGTCACCGGCCGCGTCTGGAAAGGCTCGGCGTTCGGCGGCGCGCGCGGGCGCACCGACGTCCCGCGCATCGTCGACTGGTACATGGAAGGCAAGATCGCGATCGACCCGCTGATCACGCACACACTGAAGCTCGAGGACATCAACCGTGGCTTCGAGTTGATGGAGCGCGGGGAGTCGATTCGTTCGGTGGTCGTCTATTGAGGCGGGTTGGCGAAGTCCTCGGCCCGCTGCCGCGAATCGCACCGGAGGGACTTGGCGCGCGCGTGGTGTGGCAAGGTGGAACGCGGCGCTGCTGAATTCCGTGTTGCCGGCGCCCTGGCGTCGCGACAGGCGCCACCCGCCAGGGGCTCATGGTGCGGCGGTCGCCGCTGCGCGGCGACTGCACTGCGGTACTCGCGCCGGGCCCTGGCTGCGAGCACCGCAGGGCAGTCGGCGCAGCCGACTGCCGCGCCGAAGCGTCGCGGTCTGTCCCGTACCGGCTTCGCCGTCACCCGATCACGCGCGCTCGAGGGGCTTTGCGATTTGCTTTCGTGTGGAGTTCGCGCTCCAGTCACGGCACGTTCGATCGCATGCCTGGTTTGACCTGATCGCGGGACTATCAGCTTGTCATCGCGAGCGCATCTTCCAGCGCCTGCAGGTCGGCCTCTGTTGTATAGCCGGCGACCGAGACGCGGACGAAGTGGCGGCCGGCGTGCGACGTAACCGGCACTTCGATGCGGTGGCGTTCGAAGAGGGTGCGGCGCAACGCCTCGGCGTCGCGTGCCGCGACCGGCAGCGGCACCATCTGCGCAAAGTCGCTGTCGGGCGCGATCGGTGCCAGGCCGTTGCGCGCCGCGACGCGCTGCATCAGCGCGGTCGCGAGCGCGTGGCAGCGGTCACGCACCGCAGGTTCGAGGTGGCGGCGGTGGAAGTCGATCGCCGCCGGCACCGCGAGCCAGGCGCTCGGGTCGCGTGTGCCCTGCCATTGCAGGCGTCGCTCGAGCGTCGAGCGGCCGAGGTAGGCGTCGAAGCCGGCGTGGCCGCCCGTGCCCTCGGCGTAGCCCCAGCTCGTGACCGTCGCGTGAAGTCGCGCGTGATGCTCGGGCCGGGCGTGCAGGAAGCCGGCGCCCTTCGGTGCGCAGACCCATTTGTGCAGGTTTCCGGCGTAGAAGTCGGCGCCGAGCGCGGCGAGGTTGACGTCGATCTGCCCCGGCGCGTGCGCGCCATCGATCAGCGTGAGGAGCCCGCGTTCGCGCGCCGCGGCGCAGAGCTCCGCGACCGGAAAGACGAGCGCCGTCGTCGATGTGATGTGGCTCGCGAAGACGAGCCGCGTGCGCGGCCCGGCGTGGGCGAGGACGTGCTCGACGAAGCGGCCGCGGTCGAACGGCAGCGCAATCGTCGCGCGCCGGTAGCTCGCGCCGCGCTCGCCGCAGACGCGCTGCCACGTCGCGTCACAGGCGCCGTATTCGTGGTCGGTGGCGAGCACTTCGTCGCCCGGCTGCAGATCGAGCGAGCGGGCGACGATGTTGACGGCGGTCGTCGCATTCGGCACGAAGACGAGGTCGTCCGCGCTCGCGCCGACGAAGCCGCCGAGCGCCTCGCGCGCCGTGCGCAGCAGCGCCGCCGAGCGCCGGCCGAGGAATTCGACCGGGTTGCGCTCCATCTCGTCCTGCCAGCGGCGCTGCGCGGCAAGCACCTCGCGCGCACAGGCGCCAAAGCTGCCGTGGTTGAGGAAGACGACGCCGGGGTCGAGCAGGAACAGGTCGCGCATCGCGGCGCAGTGTAGGGTGCTCGCGCAGTCAGCTGCGCACGGTGCGGTGGCTTTCGGGCTCGGTGGCGCGGATGTCGATGCGGCCCCACATCAGCTTCCAGGCGACAACGATCACGAGTGCGCAGCCGATTGCGAGCAGCAGCCTGCCGAGGCGCATCTGGTCGTCCAGCAGATAGTTGGCGCACAGACGCACCGGAGAGATCAGGTAGAGCCAGCCGAGCCGGAATGCGGTGGCGGTCACCTCGAGCAGGACGACGCCGCGCACGACGAATCCGGCACGCGGCCAGCTCAGCGCGACCGGTGCGCCGATCAGCAGCGGCACGCTCAGAAACTTGGCAAGCGTGACGCGCGGGTCGGTGAGCGCCGCGTCGAGCATCAGCGGCAGCATCCAGAGCATGCCGGTGATCGACGCGAGCAGCAGGCCGCTGATTCCTTGCCAGTTCCAGTCGGCGAAGCGACGTTCGAGGCCTGGCGGCAGTCCCGTTGCGAGCCATGCGCCGGCGAGCGCGAGCAGCGGCATCTGAACCAGCATCTGAAGCGTCATCGTCGATTCGAGCGCATGGCGCGCGGCGGGAGCGGCAAGCGCCGCCCAGAGCAGCGCGCCCGCGAGGCAGAGACGATGGCGCTTCACAGTGTCGTTTGCTGCGTGACGAACTGCACCGCGCCGGCGGCGTCGTCCCAGTCGAGGATCGCGACGAGGCGGCCTTCGGGGTCGACGACCGAGATCGCCGCGTTGTGCACGAAGCCGCCCGCGCCGTCGGGCACGGCGACGACGCCGAATGCGCGCGCCAGCGCGGCCAGCGCCGCGCGATCGGTCGGCCGCGCCGCGATCCAGCCGGCGCCCTGGTCGCGATGGATGCGCTGGTAGGCGGCGAGCGCGGTGGGGTCGTCGCGATCGGGGTCGAAGCTGATGCTCAGCAGCGCGACCTGGCCGGCGGCGATCGGCGCGGCCAGCGCACGCTGCAGGCGCGCGAACTCGCCGCCCTGCGCCGAGCAGGTGGTCGCGCAGTTCGTATAGATGAAGTCGACGAGCAGCCAACGCCCGCGCAATTCGCGGAAATCGATGCGTCCGCCGTTCGCGGTCTGCAGCGCAAGCGTGGGCACCGCGGGCCGGTGCTCGCGCACGTCGATGCGGCGCGCGGTCTCGGACGTGAAGGCGCGCAGCCCGTCGGTGACGCCGGCCAGCACCGACGCGCCCGCCGTCAGGACGGCGAGGCTAGCGAGCAGCGTTCGCAGCACCGCCACCCGGGCCTGCGTGCGCAGGCGCCTGCAGCAGGCCCGCCGCGATGCGGGCCGTGAAATACAGCATGCCGAGCACGACGAGCAGCGCGCCGATCGAGCCGAGCTTGTCGGTGACAAGCCACTGCGGCAGGTGCGTCGCCATGCGGCGCGCGACGCTCTCGTGGCCGGCGTCGAGGAAGGCGAAAACGAAGATCAGCCCGCCGACGAAGTAGATCGGGAACCCCAGCTTGTCGCCCGCGCTGTCGGGCGGCGTGCGGGCGTTGTGGCCGATGACGTGAAACATCAGCGCAAGCGCCATCGGCAGCACGCCGAGCAGGATGTAGAAGTGGAAGTGCCCCGGCACCCACTGCGTGTTGTGCATCACGGTGTTGACCTTGATCGTGCCGTCGAGGATGGCCGGAACGATGCCCGCCGCCCAGCCGAACATCGACAGGATCAGGAGCCGCGAAGGCATCGTCCAGCGCATGCCGGAGCGATAGATATTCGAAAGCGCGCCGTAGACCGTGACGACGAAGACCGGGAAGCCCGCGCCCCACGAGACGATCTGGCCGGTCACCATCAGCCAGCGCGGCTGGGCGTAGTCCATCAGCAGGTGATGCGGGAAGACGATGATGACGAACAGGCAGCTTGCCGCCCACGACCACAGGAACGGCCGCGAGATCGGATAGGGCTTGCCCGAGTAGCGCGGCAGCAGCTCGTAGACGGCGATCGCGCCCATGTAGATCGTCGCGTTGATATACATGTGGCCGAACCAGTAGATCAGGTTCTTCGCGACGAGGGCGTCGAGCGCCATCTGCGGGAAGTAGATGTTGACGAGGCTCATCACGAGCACCACCGCGCCGGCCAGGATGCCGAGCGTATTGGCGATGATGACCATCGTGCTCGCGACGACCGCCTTCGGATGGTCCGCGGCGATGGTGCCGCCGAACAGCCATTGCAGCCCGAGCGCGCGCCCGAGGTTGCCGTGCGCCTTGATGATGCCGGCGGCGGCATCGAGATAGAAGACGAGCATGCCGACGCCGATCAGCAGGTAGCCGACCATGAAGAGCGCCGCCGCGTTCGGGCTCCACAGCCCCATGCTGTGCACCGGCAGCGGATACAGGAAGGTCCACAGCGCGCCGTAGTTGTCGACGAAGATCGCGAAGATGATGCACAGCGCGCCGAGCATGAAGAGCGCGTAGTTGGTCATGAATGCCCACAGGTGCAGCTTCACGTACTTGCGCAGGAAGTACCACATCACCGCCGTCGTCGCGAGCGCCGTCGTGCCGACCATGCCGGCGCCGTGCATCGACAGGATGCGGTAGAAGAGGTCGGCCGGCACCTCGATCCACGTCGCCTGCCCGCTGCGCATCGTCAACCCGAGCAGCATCATCAGCACGAACAAGGCCATCGACGTGAGCATGTACAGGTTGAAGGCGAGCCGGTCCGCGCCGGCGAGCCGCTCGTCGTCCGGATACATCGTGAGTGCAGCCATGATCAGTCTCCGCTCGCCGCGGTGACCTTCAGTTCGGCGGTCATCGGTGCGTGTCCGATGCCGCAGTACTCGAGGCACATCACGGTGTAGGTTCCGGGCTCGGTGAAGGTGTGCACGAGCTTGTTCGTGAAGCCCGGCATCGCCTGCGTCTGGGTCGCGATGCGCCCGTCGGGCGCGTAGATCGCGAAGCCGTGGTTGACGTCGGAGGCGGTGACAAGAAACTCGACCGGGCTGCCGGCCCGCACCTTGTCCGGCTTCAGATCCCACGACCACTGCTGGCCGACGACGTCGACGACCTGGTTGATGCCCAGCGGCGTGTGCTGCGGCGGAATTGGGAAGCTGTGCAGCGTTGCATAGCTGCCGCCGAAGAAGGCGATCAGCAGGGCGCCGAACAGCCATCGCCGCAGCACGTTGGAGGTGTGCGCGGCCTTGCGAGTCGCTTCGCCATCGGCCGGCTTGCCGGCCTGCAGGATGACGTAGATGAACCCGGCTGCGATGAGGCCGATGCCGACGAGCGTGATGGTCCAGGCGACGTCCTGCAGACTCATGGCGAGCTCCCGGAAGTGGGCGGATCGCGTCACGTGTACCGGGCCGTGCCGGCAGCGTCAAGCCGATCGCGCCGAGCCCATGCTGCCAGCAGTGTGGTACGGTGCGCCGGCGCCAAGGCGCGCACGGCCGATCGCCTGCGCCACGCGGGGCCGCCGGCGCCGCTGGCGGCGCCCAACTCGAAGGTAGAAGAAGTCCATGTACGCACCGATCACGCTGCCCTTCGGCGCCAAGATGCTGTTCAACACGGTCAAGCTCAAGCCGGGGGTGAGCTTCGACGATGTCGAGCTGTCGGTCGCCGAGATGTGCAACGTCGTGAAGGAAATCTACGGCGGCGACAAGGGCGGCTTCATCGCCGGCCAGGTCTTCAGGTTCACCGGTTTCGTCTCCGAGGGCGGCTCGCTCGGCGAGACCGCCGCCGGCGACGAGCACTATGCGATCGTCACCTACTGGCGCTCGTACGAGGAGCACGAGCGATCGCACGCCGACAAGGTCTTCCGGTCCAAGTTCGAAGCGCTCGCGACGATGTGCACCGAGACACGGGAGTTCGGCTACGAGATGTTGTGGCAGGGCATGCCCGAGGGCGGCTGAACCTGCCGCGCCGCAATCGGACCGCGCCTTCGCGGCGTCGATCCGCTCAGAGGCTGAGAGTTTTTCGGGCGTGCCAGAGCGGCGCGCCAGAGGGTGTCCGATCAAGGCGCAAAGCGCAGCCATAGCTCGGGCTATGGCGAGCATTTGCAACGCCGAGCGGGCGCGTTCTGGCGTGTCGAGCGAGCATGACCGAAAGACTCTCAGCTTCTCAGGCCGCCCGCCGCCGGCCCGCCGACTCGCGCCACGCGGCCATAGCGGTCGCCCACTTGGCGCGCGCGGCGGCGAGGTGCCGATCCTTGACGTGGCCGTAGCCGCGGATCTCTTCGGGGAGGCGCGCGATCTCGACCGCCTGCGCGAGGCGTTCGGCGTTCAGCGTCGCGAGCAGCTCTTCGATGCAGGCGCGGTATTCGCCGATCAGCGCGCGTTCGGTGCGGCGCTCGGCGCTGCGGCCGAAGAGATCGAGCGGCCCGCCGCGCAGGCCCTTCATCTTCGCGAGCAGGCCGAAGGCCTTCAGCATCCACGGCCCGTAGGCGCGCTTGACGAGTTCGCCCTTGTCGTTGCGCTTCGCGAAGAGCGGCGGCGCGAGGTGATAGTGCAGCTTGTAGTCGCCCTCGAACTGCGACGCGATGCGATCGAGGAAGGCGCGGTCGGTGTGCAGCCGCGCGACCTCGTATTCGTCCTTGTACGCCATCAGCTTGAAGAGGTAGCGCGCGACGGCTTCGGCGAGCTGCGTGCCGTTCGAGTGCGCCGCCTCGGCCGCGCGCACCTTGTCGACGAACGCGCTGTACTGCGCCGCATAGGCGGCGTCCTGGTAGGCGGTGAGAAATTCGACGCGCGTTGCGATCATCTCCGGCAGGCCCGGCTTCTTCGCGAATGCGATCGCCTGCGCCGTGCGGTCGAGTGACGCGACGATCGCCTGCACGCCCGCGGCGTCGTGCGCCGCGCGCCGCCCCCATTCGAACGCCGCCTTGTTGTTTGACACCTGCACCGCGTTGAGCTCGATCGCGCGCATCAGCGATGCGTGCGACAGCGGCACGCGGCCCTTCTGCCACGCAAAGCCGAGCATGAGCGGGTTGGTATAGATCGAGTCGCCGACCAGCTGGACCGCGAGCCGGTCGGCGTCGGCGTGGCCCACGAGTTCGGCGCCGACCGCCTGCCCGATCGCGGCCTCGCACTGCCCCTGCGGGAAGCGCCAGTTCGGGTTCGTGACGAAGGCCGCCGTCGGTGTGCCGTGGGTATTGAGCGCAACGTAGCTGCGGCCCTCGCGCATCACCGCCATCGTCGCCTTGTTGGCAGCGACGAGCGGGTCGCAGGCGATCACCAGATCGGCCTCGGCGGCGCCGACCCGGGTCGTGTGGATCGCGTCCTCGCGGTCGGCGATCTGCACGTGGCTCCAGGTGCTGCCGCCCTTTTGCGCAAGACCGCCGGCGTCCTGCGTGACGACGGCCTTGCCTTCGAGGTGCGCCGCCATCCCGAGCAGCTGGCCGATCGTGATGACGCCGGTGCCGCCGACGCCGGCGACGACGATGCCGAATGCCCTTGCCGCCGACGGCAGCGCGGGCTCGGGCAGCGGCGGCAGCGCGAAGGGGTCGGGCCGCGCGGGGCCGATCTTCTTCGCGGTCCTGCGCTGTCCGCCCTCGACCGTGACGAAGCTCGGGCAGAAGCCCTTCACGCACGAGAAGTCCTTGTTGCAGGTGTTCTGGTTGATGGTGCGCTTGCGGCCGAATTCGGTCTCGAGCGGCTCGACCGACAGGCAGTTGCTCTGCACCGAGCAGTCGCCGCAGCCTTCGCAGACGAGCTCGTTGATGACGACCGTCTTCGCCGGTGTCGCCATCGTGCCGCGCTTGCGGCGGCGCCGCTTCTCGGTCGCGCAGGTCTGGTCGTAGACGATGACGGTGCAGCCGGGAATCTCGCGCAGCATCTTCTGCACCGCGTCCAGTTCGTCGCGATGGCGCACCGTGACGCCGGGCGCGAGGCCCTTGATGCCGGCGTACTTCTGCGGCTCGTCGGTGACGACGACGATCTGCTTCGCGCCTTCGGCGTCGAGTTCGCGCGTCATCTCGGGCACGCGCAGCGTGCCGTCGATCGGCTGGCCGCCGGTCATCGCGACGGCGTCGTTGAAGAGCACCTTGTAGGTGATGTTGACCTTGGCCGCGATCGCTTGGCGGATCGCGAGCAGCCCGGAGTGGTAGTAGGTGCCGTCGCCCAGATTGGCGAAGATGTGTTTGTCGGTCGTGAACGGCGCCTGGCCGACCCAGGAGATGCCCTCGCCGCCCATCTGGCTGAAGCTCACCGTGCTGCGGTCCATCCAGACCGCCATGTAGTGGCAGCCGATGCCGGCCACTGCGCGCGAGCCTTCCGGCACCCGGGTCGAGGTATTGTGCGGGCAGCCGCTGCAGAAGTAGGGGATGCGGTCGCCGGTATCGGAGACCCGTGCCGCGAGGCTCTTCTCCTTCGCGTCGATCACGGCGAGGTGCGCGTCCATGCGCGCCGCGACATCGCCCGGCACGCCCAGCTTCTTCAGGCGCCTGGCGATCGCGCGCGCGATGATCGCCGGCGTCAGGTCGGCCTGCGGGCGCAGCAGCCAGTTCTGGCCCGGGTTCGGGCGCGACCATTCGCCGCCGATGCCTTCGCTCTCGTCGAACTTGCCGAGCACGTTGGGGCGCACGTCGGGCCGCCAGTTGTAGAGCTCCTCCTTCAACTGGTACTCGATCACCTGGCGCTTCTCCTCGACGACGAGGATTTCCTGCAGACCCTGCGCGAATTCGCGCGTCGTCGTCGCTTCGAGCGGCCAGACGACGCCCGCCTTGTGCAGCCGGATGCCGAGCGCGCGGCACTGCGCGTCGTCGAGCCCGAGATCCTGCAGTGCCTGGCGGGTATCGTTCCAGGCCTTGCCGCTGGCGATCACGCCGAAGCGCGCATGCGGCGAATCGACGACCGTGTGGTTGAGCTTGTTGGCGCGGATATAGGCGAGCGCGGCGTACCACTTGAAGTCGAAGAGGCGCGCCTCCTGCTCGAGTGGCGCATCCGGCCAGCGGATGTGCAGGCCGCCGGGCGGCATCCGGAAGTCCTCGGGCAGCACGATCTTCACGCGGTCGGGGTCGACGCTGACGCTGGCCGACGACTCGACGATCTCCTGGATCGTCTTCATGCCCGACCAGACGCCCGCGAAGCGGCTCAGCGCGATCGCGTGCAGCCCCATGTCGAGGATGTCCTGCACGCCGGTCGGGAAGAAGACCGGCAGCCCGCAGGCCTTGAAGATGTGGTCGCTCTGGTGCGCCGCGGTGCTGCTCTTGGCGACGTGGTCGTCGCCGGCAATCGCGATCACGCCGCCGTGCGGCGCGGTGCCAGCCATGTTGGCGTGCTTGAAGACGTCCGAGCAGCGGTCCACGCCCGGGCCCTTGCCGTACCAGATGCCGAACACGCCATCGAACTTCTTCGCCTGCGGATAGAGCTCGAGCTGCTGCGTGCCCCAGACGGCGGTCGCCGCCAGCTCCTCGTTGACGCCCGGCTGAAAGACGATATTGTTCGCCGCGAGGTGCTGCTTCGCGCTCCACAGCGCCTGGTCGTAGCCGCCGAGCGGCGAGCCGCGATAGCCGCTGATGAAACCGCCGGTCGCGAGGCCGGCGGCGGCGTCGCGCCGCACCTGCAGCATCGGCAGGCGAACGAGCGCCTGCACGCCGCTCATGAAGGCGCGGCCCGCTTCGAGCTCGTACTTGTCGTCGATCTTGACGCTTTCCAGGGCGCGGCGGACGGCTTCGGGCAAGGGGGCGTTCATGCGCGGTGGCTCCTCGGGGCGGGGTGCGGACAGTGTCGCGCAGACGCGCGCTGGCGTCCGATTGCAACTGGGGGGGCGAACGCCGAAGTTTAGGCAATGCGGGCGCGGAAGTCTTTTCGCTCTTTGCTCTGAATCGAAGGCTGAAAGCAATATCCTTGCGCTGTTTGAACGATTGCAGATCAAATGACGCTCAAATCGCAAAAATCAGGGCAAACCCCATCCGAGCCGCCCGCGGCCGCCCATGGCGACGGGCTCGACCGCTACGACGTGGCGATCCTCGGCGAGCTGCAGCGCGACGCCCGGCTGAGCAATGCCGAACTCTCGGCGCGCATCGGGCTGTCGGCGGCGCCGACCTGGCGGCGCGTCAAGTGGCTCGAGCGCGAGGGCTACATCACCGGCTATCGCGCCGAACTCGATCGTCGCAAGCTCGGTCTGGGCGTGCTCGCCTTCGTCCGCGTCGACGCCGACCGCAATACCGGCGAAGCGACGCGCGAGCTCGAAGATGCGATCCGCCGCCTGCCGGAAGTGATTTCCTGCCACTACATCTCGGGCGCCGGCACCTTCGAATTGCAGGTGATCGTGACCGACTTGGAGGCGTTCTCGCAGTTCTCGATCAAGACACTGCTGAATCTGCCGAATGTGAAGGATGTCCATACGAGCTTTTCCCTCGGCGAGGTGAAGGCGGGCGCTGCCCTGCCGCTCGCGCATCTCCGGCCCGCGCCGCCCGATCGATGATCCTGGCCAGCCAGCTGTCCCACGCCCTCGTCGGCACCGACGCCCGCTTGCGGCGCCAGGTCGTCTACTGGGCGATCACGGTCGGGCTGTACGCGGTCTGCGTGCTGCTGCTCGTCTTCCAGGTCCGGGTCGGCGTCGCCGATCCGGATGTGGTCTCGATGCTCGTCACGATCCTCGTCACCGGAACGCTGCTCTTTTATCTGCCGGTGCGCATGAGCGGGCGGCTCGCGCTGCCGCCGTCGCTGCTTGCGATGGCGCAGGCGATATTCGCGATCGGCTGCATCGTCGCGGCCTACGCCGCGATCGGCCCGGCGCGCGCGAGCACGCTCGCGATCCTCGTCGTCGTGCTGGTCTTCTGCGCCTTCGCGCTGACGCCGCGCCAGTCCCATGCGATGAGCGCATTTGCGGTGGCGCTGCTCGGCGCAACGATGCTGGCGATGAGCCGCCTCCAGCCCGATCGCTATCCGGCGAGCCAGGAACTGGTGAATTTCGTCATCGCCGCCAGCATGCTGGCGGCCGTGACCTTCCTCACCGGGCGCCTGAGCCTGCTGCGCGACAAGCTCAAGGCGCAGCGCGCCGAACTCGCGCAGGCGCTGGCGCGGATCCAGGAGATGGCGACGCGCGACGACCTGACGCTGCTCACGAACCGCAGGCACATGAACGAACTGCTCGCCTACGAGACGGAGCGCCACGACCGCAAGGGCCGCGTGCTCTCGATCGCTCTGCTCGATATCGATTGGTTCAAGCGCGTCAACGATGCCCACGGCCATGCGGCGGGCGACAACGTGCTGCGCGACTTCGCGCAGCAGGCGCTCGGCGCGGTGCGCACCACCGATGTGCTCGCGCGCTGGGGCGGCGAGGAGTTCCTGCTGATGCTGCCCGACACCGAGCCGCAGGCGGCGGCGATGGTTCTCGAGCGGATGCGCTCGCGAATCGCGGCGCACGCCTTCAGCACCGGCGAGTCGCCGCTGCGGATCAGCTTCTCGGGCGGGCTGACCTCGGCGCGCAAGGGCGAGACGGTCGCGGCGACGATCGCCCGGTCGGACGCCGCGCTCTACGCCGCGAAGGCCGGCGGCCGCAACCGGATCGTCTCCGCATGATGCGGCGCGCGGCCCTCGCCCTGGCGCTGGCGCCGGTCTTGGGATGGAGCGCAGCGCCGGGGCGCAACCTGTGCGTCGAGTTGCGCGAGTCGGGCGCCGACGCGGCCGGCTGGCAGGTGAGCAGCGACGCGGCGCGATCCGGGCGCGACTTCCAGCCGCAGCGGCTGTGCGTGCAAAACGGCGAGAGCGTGTCGCTCGCGCTCGAACTCACGCGCCCGGTTCAGCTCTGGCAGGCGGCGCCCGGCGTCGTGCTGCCGATCCCGGTGCCGACGACTCACTGGCTGCACGCCGGCCAGCGCCTCGACGTCCGCCCGCGCTGGGCCGGTGCGAAGGCGCCGGTCAGCATCGAGATCGCGGCCCGGGCCAGCCGCTTCGATCCCGGTGTCGCCGCGGGCAGCGCGCAGGCGCCATCGCGCGCCGGGGCCGAGCTGCGAACGACGCTCTCGGTGCCGCTCGGCGAGTGGGTCACGATCGCATCGACCGGCGACCCGGCACCGGACGCGGGGAGCGTCTCGACCCGCCAGGCGCGCGCCGGCCGCGTGCTGCAGTTGCGCGTCGAACTCGGGCCGTGACTCGATCGGCCCCGGTTTCTACGGCCGCGGCCACAGCACCCACATCCGTAGCGGCTGCTTCATGCGGCCGGCCTGCTGCTCGGCGGCCTCGCCCCAGCCCCAGAAATAGTCGGCGCGCACCGCGCCGGTGATCGCGCTGCCGGTATCCTGCGCCATCACGAGGCGGCGCAGCGGCGTCTCGGCGAGCGGCTCGGTGGATGCGAGCCAGACCGGCGTGCCGTACGGCACGCTCGAAGGATCGACCGCGACCGAGCGCCCCGGTGTGAGCGGCACGCCCTGCGCGCCGTTCGGGCCGAGCGCCGGATCGGGCAGCGGCGATTCGGTGAAGAATACATAGCGCGGATTGCTCCACAGCAAGGCGTTGACGCGCGCCGGGTTGCGCTTCGCCCAGGCGCGGATCGCCGGCCACGAAGCCTGGCCGGGCTGGAGCTCGCCCTGCTCGATCAGCCAGCGCCCGACCGACTTGTACGGCTGGTCGTTGCTGCCGGCGTACGAGACGCGCAGGCGCTGCACGCTGCCGTGGGCCTGTTTGATATTCAGCCGCCCCGATCCCTGGATGTGCAGCACGAGTGCATCGAGCGGGTCATCGAGATAGGCGATCGCAAGGCCATCGAGGGACCGCTTCGCCGCTGCCGTGGTGTCGATCTGCTTGCGCGTCCAGTACGGGCGGCGGCTCGCCAGGTCGGGCGGCGGCGCATAGATCGCGATCCGGTACGCGCCCCGCGGCCGGCGCGAGGCATCGAACTCGGGTTCGAAATATCCCGTCAGCAGGCCGTCCGCGTCGCCGTCGGGCGCCTCGACGCGGTAGGCCTGCAGGCGCTGCTCGAGCCAGGCGCGAAGCTGTGCATCGTCGGCGCCGACATCGGGGTTGCCGACGCGCGCCGCATCCTTGCATAGCGCGACCCAGGCCGATGGCGGGCGCACGCAGCCACGCAGCAGCGCAGGCCACCATTCGCGCGGGCGATCGGCGTTCCAGCCGGGCAGATCGTCGAACGCCACGGCGACCCAGCGCGAGTGCGCGCGCTCGATCACGGCCGGCGGCGTCCTCGCCGGCGGCGCGATGGCGGGTGCGGCCGGCGGAGCCGGCTGCGGCCCGCTGCCGCAGCCGGCAAGCACTCCTAGAATCGACGCGCAAAGCGCGGCGCGCCAGCGGTGCAGCGATGAGGACTCGGCTCGATTCGCGCCGCGCCCGATGGCCGATCGCCGCGCGCCGCCAGGAAACCCGACCATGTGGATCATCGTGCTCGAAGCGCTCGGCGCCGGACTGCTGCTGGTGCTGATCGTGTGGTGGACCATGTTCTCCGGCCGCAAGCGCGGCGAGCGCCGTCCGCCGCCCGACTGAACCCCGCAGTCAGTGCAGCGCCGATGCGAGCGCAAGCGCGAACTCGTCGACCGCCGCCTCGAACGGCATCGCCTCGTCGGTCATGCAGAAATAGCTGCCCTGCATCGTGCCGCTCGGCGTGCGCAGGCGCAGCCAGCTCGTATATTCGAAGCTCTCTCCCGGCTGCAGCAGCGGCTGCTTGCCGACGACGCCCAGGCCGCGCACCTCCTCGACGCGGCCGGTGGCGTCGGTGATGATCCAGTGGCGGCCGATCAACTGCCCCGGCACGTCGCCGCTGTTCGTGATGCGCACCGTATAGGCGAAGGCGTGCGCGCCGGATTCGGGCTGCGATCGCTCGGGCAGGGGGCGCACGCTGACGGCGCAGCTGAATTCGGGTCTGGCCATGGGCGCATTATCGGAGCAGCGCGCCGCGCGCCGCGGCGCACTCCTAGAATCGTGAGGCGCCGCCCGCGCTCACGCACCTTTCGTCGCCATGCGCCAAGCCCTGATCGCCCCGAGCCTGCTGTCCGCCGATTTCGCCCGCCTCGGCGATGAACTGCGCGACGTGATCGCCGCCGGCGCCGACTGGATCCATTTCGACGTGATGGACAACCACTACGTCCCGAATCTGAGCTTCGGGCCGATGGTCTGCCAGGCGCTGCGCAAGCACGCGGTGCGCGCCGACGGCAGCCGGGTGCCGATCGACGTCCACCTGATGGTGCAGCCGGTCGATGCGCTCGCCCAGGCGTTCGCCGACGTCGGCGCCGACAGCATCAGCTTTCACCCCGCGGCGAGCCTGCACGTGGACCGCACGCTCCAGCTCATCAAGACCGCCGGCTGCAGGGCGGGGCTCGTTTTCAACCCGGCGGCATCGCTCGACGTGCTCGAGTGGGAACTCGACAGCCTCGACTTCGTGCTCGTGATGAGCGTGAACCCGGGCTTCGGCGGCCAGCGCTTCATCCCCGGCGCGCTCAGGAAGATCGAGCGGGTGAGAAAACTGATCGACGCCAGCGGGCGCGATATCCGCCTCGAGGTCGATGGCGGCATCAACGCCGAGACGATCCGAAGCGCGTTCGATGCCGGCGCCGATACCTTCGTCGCCGGCAGCGCGATCTTCGGGCAGAAGGACTACCCGGCGGCGATCGCCGCGCTGCGCGCCGCAATCACGCGCTGAGACGAGGGTCATTCGCGCGGTCGGCGCATCGCGCGCGGGCGCGCCGCACCATCGGCCACGCACTTCGCTGCGCAACGAAAGGACGACCCGATGAAGCTCGGCAATCATGCGATCTCGATGGCGACAGGCGCGGCGCTGTTCGCCGCCGTGGCGGGAGCCGCCTGGGCAGGCGAGCTCGAACTGAGCGGCGCGCAGGAGGTGCCACCCGTCACGACGGCGGCGAAGGGCACGGGTGAGATCATGGTGGCGGCGGACGGCGCCGTCAGCGGCAGCGTCAAGACGACCGGCGTGGCCGGCACGATGGCGCACATCCACCTCGCTGCGATGGGCAAGAACGGGCCCGTCATCATCCCGTTGACGAAGACCGGCGACGGCGTGTGGTCGGTGCCGGCCGGCGCCAGACTCAGCGCGGAGCAGATGAAGAGCTACCAGGCGGGCGACCTCTACGTGAACGTGCACAGCGAGGCGCACAAGGGCGGCGAGATTCGTGCCCAGTTGAAGCCTTGAGCCGCCGCGCGCGGCCTGCGCAGGTGAGCGGCTCGACCCGCGGCGCCGGGCGGCTGTCAGAATGCGGCCCACATCGCGACCCGCCACCGAAGTTTCTTGTCACCGCATCCGTCCCGCCCGCCGCCGTTTCAGGCCGCGATCGTCGACCTCGACGGCACGCTCGTCGATACGGTGGATGATTTCGTCGCCGCCCTGGGCGCGATGCTCGCGAGCTTCGGCCTGCCGGCGGTGGACCGCGCTTTCGTCGCGCGCACCGTAGGCAAGGGGTCGGAGCACCTACTGCACCGCACGCTCGCCGAGGTGGGCGCCGATGCCGGCCTCTACGACGCCGCGATGGCGGGCTACCAGCAGCAGTACCGGGCGATCAACGGCCTTCATGCACGCGTCTATCCGGGCGTTGCCGAAGGGCTGGCGCGCCTGTCGGCGCAGGGCCTGCGCCTGGCCTGCGTGACCAACAAGCCGACCGCCTTCGCGCGCGACCTGCTGCAGGCCAAGGGCCTTGCGCGCCACTTCAGCCTCGTCTTCGGCGGCGATGCGTTCGTGCGCCGCAAGCCCGACCCGCTGCCGCTGCAGGAGACCTGTGCGGCGCTCGGCAGCACACCGCGCCGGACGCTGATGATCGGCGACTCGCGCAACGATGCGCAGGCGGCGCGCGCCGCAGGCTGCCCGGTCGTGCTCGTCGGTTATGGCTACAACCACGGCGAGCCGGTGCGCGGCGTCGATGCCGATGCCTTCGTCGACCGGCTCGACGAGATCGATCTCGACGCGCTCGCGCGATCGCTTGCCCGCGGCCGGTGAACGAGCGCGGTCGCGCCGCGCGGTCGCGCCGCGCGCACCGCCTGCTACACTTTTCGCATGTTTTGCGCGCGCAGTCTAAAGCACAGGTCGCACGACCGGGGAGCCTGGCCCTGGCGGTCGCATACGACGCCGGCCAGGGCGTTGGCCTAGAGCCGAAGGAATCGCAGCCGGCGCGCCTTGCCGCCGCCACGCGATCCGAACCCCACCGGGCCTCACGCTGGCGGCCCTGATCCAAGACGAATCAACCCGCACGCCGGGCGCTCGCGCAGCGGCGGGATCGTGGAAGGTCCTTCAGACGTGATCACCGAACTCGAATTCAAGAGCCTGAGCGCAAGTGGCTTCAACCGCATTCCGCTGCTCGTCGAGGCGTTCGCCGACCTCGAGACGCCGCTGTCGCTCTACCTGAAACTCGCCGCGAGCGGCGGCAGCGCGCGGAACAGTTTCCTCCTCGAATCGGTCGTCGGCGGCGAGCGCTTCGGGCGCTATTCGTTCATCGGCCTGCCGGCGCGCACGCTGCTGCGTGCGACAGGATTCATGACCGAGGTCGTGACCGACGGCCAGGTCGTCGAGACGCACGAAGGCAACCCGCTCGATTTCATCGAGGCCTACCAGCGGCGCTTCAAGGTCGCGCTGCGTCCGGGGCTGCCGCGTTTTTGCGGTGGCCTGGCCGGCTATTTCGGCTACGACGCGGTGCGCTATATCGAGCCGCGGCTCGCGAAGACTTGGAAGGCGGGCGGCATCGATACGCCCGACATCCTGCTGCTGCAATGCGAGGAACTCGCGGTCATCGACAACCTCTCGGGCAGGCTGTACCTGATCGTCTATGCGAATCCCGCCGAGCCGGAGGCCTACTTCAAGGCCAAGCGCCGTCTGGCCGAACTCGGCGACAAGCTCAGGTACAGCGTGACCGCGCCGCCGGTGCGGCGGGCCGCGGCGCAAGGCGTGCTGCGCGAGTTCGCGAAGGACGACTACCTCGCCGCGGTGGAGAAGGCGAAGGACTACATCGCCGCCGGCGACATGATGCAGGTGCAGATCGGCCAGCGCCTGACGAAGCGCTATGCCGAAAGCCCGCTGTCGCTCTATCGCGCGCTGCGCTCGCTCAATCCGTCGCCGTACATGTTCTTCTACGACATGGGCGAGTTCCAGATCGTCAGCGCGAGCCCCGAGATCCTGGTGCGCCACGAGCACGTGCCCGAGGGCGAGAAGGTGACGATCCGCC
>OEIU01000184.1_pt1 | contig 63769 bp, 64 predicted proteins | sample 1539221 | NCBI WGS metagenome assembly OEIU01 (sample SAMN03792071, study PRJEB22550) | activated sludge metagenome | feature: wastewater treatment plant; material: activated sludge; isolation source: Wastewater treatment plant of a petroleum refinery complex | place: Argentina: Zarate | collected...
CCGGGGGGCGGCGGGGGGGGGGGCGCCCCCCCGCCCCGCGCCGCCCCCCCCCAGCGGGGGCGGGCGCGCCTGCAGCGCGCGCTGCGCCGCCTTCCGCGACCGCCCCGATCGCCAGCTCGGGCTGGATGGGGGCGCCGACCTTGCGGACCACCACCAGGTCGAGGGGCGCGCCGATGGCGCGCGCCACCTCGGCCGCCACCGGGACGCCGCCCCGGGGGACGCCGAGCACCACCGTCCGCGGGCCGCGGAGCCCCGCGAGACGGGTCGCCAGCCGGCGGCCCGCGTCCTGGCGGTCCCGGAACGCCATACCCGATCCTCCCGCCGCGCGGGGCTGCGGGCAACCCGCAGGCGGCGACCGGGCGGCCCCCGCTTCACGCGCCCCCGCCCGGGCCGTACGGTCGGTGTGCACCGCGACGACGACGGGGGTCCACCGATGAAGGTCCGCGACGTGATGACCGCCCACCCGGTGCTGGCGACGGCGCGCGACGCCGACCGCGAGCGGGTGCGGCAGCTGATGGAGGACGCCGACGTCCACCACATCCCCGTCGTGGACGGCGACGAGCTGGTCGGCGTCTGGGCGCAGGGCGAGGACGGGTCGGTGTTCCTGCTCGGCGGCGACCGCGTCATCGAGCTGCCGGCCGAGGAGGACGCCGCCCGGGCCATGGCCGCCCTGATGCGCGACGCCGAGGTGGTCCTGGTGCGGGACGAGGGGCTGGCGAGCGGCATCCTCACCCGCGCCGACGCCCTCGCCATCCTCCGCACGGCGCTCGGCCGGGGCGTCGGGCGGCGCCACCGCCAGCCCACGGTGATCCGCGTCGCCGGGGCCGCGGGCAGCGGGAAGACCACGTTGATCATGCACACGCTCGGGCATCTCCCGTCGGTCGACGCCGTGGTGCTCCAGGTGAACCGGCCCACCGGGCCCGAGACGGCCGGGGAGGCCCGCGAGGTGATCGACGGGTCCGCCCACTGGCGGGCCGGGCTGACCCGGGCGATCGACCGGCTGCAGGACGCCCAGCTCATCCTGCTGGAGGACCGCGACGAGGAGCCGGACCTGTCGCGCGGCATCGGCGAGGACCTCCAGGTGGCGATGCTGACCCCGGCCGAGGCGCACCGGCTGACCGCCGATCGCCTGCGCGACGCCCAGGCGCTGGTGGTGACGCGGGCCGACGGGGCGTCCGCCGAGGCGCTGGAGATCGCCGCCGAGGCCTGCCGCGAGCGGTTCCCCGCCGTCCAGGTCTTCGCCGTGGGACCGGGCCCAGGCGACCCCGGGATGGAGGAGTGGGTGGGCTGGGTGCGGCGTCAGGTCATGCGCCGCCGCGGGTAGCCCTTGGAGGGACGCGGACGGGAGGAGCCATGGACATGAGCGTCATGGAGTGGTGGCCGACCATGGTGATGGCCGGCGTCTACGTCGCCGCCTGGGCCGCGATCATCTGGATCGCCGGCAAGGCGCTCACCGACCACCGGCGGCGCGGGCCGCGCTGAGCGTCCGCCCGCGGCGGACGCACGGGCTACGCGGCGGCGTCCTCGCGGGCGTCGAGCGCGAAGAGGAAGCGCGCGCTCTCGATGTCGGCGTCGCCGTCGCGCACCCCGGCGCGCAGGCGTGCCGTGGGCTCGCGCAGCAGCGCCTCGACGATCGACCGCGTGAGCGTCTCGAGGCGGTCGCGGTCGTCGGGGCGCAGGCCGTCCCACCGGCCGTCGAGGCGGTCGAGCTCCTCGCGGCGGATCGCCTCGGCCCGGTCGCGCAGTGCGGCGATCAGGTCGCGGGCGTTCTCGTGGCGCGGCGCGACGCGGGGGATGCTGCCGATCGTGGTGGCCATTCCTGGGCCTCCGGGGCGTGGGGCGTGCCCCGCCCTCCGGGATGAACCGGAGGGCGGGGGCGCCACCGTCGTCGTTTACCGGGCGAGCGGGTCCGGCCGCAGCTGCGCGTGGCCGAGCCAGCCGTGCTGGACCTCGTTGTGGATGACCGGGTCGAGGCCGTCGTTGAACCACAGGCCCCGGCCCTTCCAGCCGGCCTTCGGGTCGTCGATGCGACCGTCCAGCCCGCGCTGGTACGCGTTGAGCGGGTACGGGACGCGCATCGTGACCCACTTCTTGGTCGTCTGGTTGAACATCTGGAGGGAGTCGGAGTTGGTCCCGTTCAGGATGACCGTGTCCTTGCCCATGCCGAACGTGTTGAACCGGTCGACGAAGAGGTAGTAGTGCAGGTCCGCCGTCGTCCCCTCGCCGGGGGTGGACTGCGCCATCATCGGACCCGGGGGCTTGTAGAACGTCCAGCCCTCGGCGCACTGCGTGCCGTCGCCCCAGGTCTGCGTGCACTTGGAGCGGTCGAACCGGCCGAGGTGCCCGGAGCCGCCCATCGCGGCCCAGATGATCCCCTTCGAGTCGACGTCCACGCCGCGCGGGCCCTTGCCGGGCTTCGGCGGGATGTACTGCTCGAACTTCCCGGTGGAGGGCTCGTACCGGATGATCTGGCCCGGCGTGCTCGGCTGGGCCGACCAGACGCTCCCGTCCACGTGGTTGGGGATGACGCCGTAGTTGAACCCGACGATCGGCTTGTCCATCACGCCGTCGCCGTTCGTGTCGACCTTCACCTCGGCGTAGCCCTGCGCCTGCTGCTCGGTCTCCGGGCGGTTGGGGTCGTACTTGCTCGGGTCGAACCAGCCGAACACGAAGGAGTCGCCGCTCGTCCACAGCACCCCGTTCCGGTCGAACTGGAGGTGGTGGGTGCCGTAGCAGGTGTCGATCAGGTTGAACTTCTTGGCCTTCGGGTCGTAGTAGCCGAGCTGACGGTGGTGACCGCGGTTCGCGATCGCCGCGTCGTTGCGGCACCACGCCGGCAGGTCCTCCTGCCACTCGCGGCGGATCTGGGTCGTGATCCAGACGTTCCCCTTGCTGTCCATCATCGGGTTGTGGGGGTTCGCCGGGTTGTGGTACTTGCCGACGTAGGCGCTCACGCCGCCCACCGCGGTGGCGGGGCAGCCGAGCGTCTGGAAGCCGCCGGATCCCGGAGGCCGGCCCGGACCGCTGGTCGCCTCGCACCACGAGGTGTCGAAGCCGTTGCGCGTCGGCACCTTGATCTCGCCGGTGCGGTTGGTCTTCGGATCGACCCACAGGAGGCGGTCGTTGCCGATGTCCACGCCCCAGACCTTGCCGTCGGCGTTGCGCGTCGGGTTGTTCTTGTCGGTGGCGATCTCGTCGTGGGCGTAGGCCCACTTGTCACCCCAGTTCCACTGGGTGATGACGATGTTGCGCTCGAGGCCCTTCGGGCGGTGCGGGCTCGACGCGGGCGTCTCGCCCCCGGCGATCCGCTGGCTCCAGCTGGCGAGCGAGTCCAGCAGGGCATCGCGGCCCAGGCCGACGCTCGTCGCGTACATGGTGCCGGCCTTCTTGGTGCCCGCGTCGTAGGCCTCGCGGGTCACGAGCGACCGCGTGGTCTTGATGCCGATCTGGTGGCACAGCATGCAGCCGAGCTTCATGCCGCTCATGCCGGCGGGGGTCGCGATGTTGGACGGCAGGTTCAACATCGACAGCCAGTAGTTGGCCGGGTAGACCTTGGCCGCCTGGACCTTGTTCGTGGTCTTCCGGACCTTGAGCGAGAGATCCGCCCCGGGCCGGGCCGTCGTCTTCTTCGAGTCCAGGATGCCGTAGCCGCGCACCCAGACCGACCAGTTGGCGTCGGGCATCTCGGGCAGCACGAACTCGCCCTTGCGGTTCGTCACCACGATCTTCCGCATGAGCTTGTTGCCCGGCGTCCCCATCGCGATGACCCACACGCCCGCCTCGGGCGTGCCCTTGCCCGAGGTGACCGTGCCCTCGATGTAGTCCGGGGGAGGCGACTTCTGCGCGACCCCCTGGCCGGTGACGGCCGTCACCGCGAACGCCGTCGCACCGGCGACGCCGACCGCGGCGAGTCCTGCCGCCCATCTGCGTTTCACGCGAGCACCCCCTTGTGAACAACGTTACGAACTTAATCCCACGCTAACGGGGGCCTCGCGCGAACCGCAAGGGCGGGTCTCCAGTTTTATGGACGTGATTTCGGCTGGATTGGGCGGATCTGCCGATTAACGGGGCCATAACGGCATCGCCGCCACGCATTGATCGGCATATGGCGAATATTTCGGCGACGAGCCTTGACGGTCGGGGGCGCCGTCCGGATGATCCAGCCCTGCGAACGTCACAGCCGTGACGAAGTCCGCGCCGCCGTCCGTGCTCGCGCGTGGCTCCACCACGACCCGGACCCGATGCCTGTGAACCTGCACCCCGCGTCCCCCACACGACCCTCCGCCGCGGCGGGTCCGGCATGAGGCGCCGCGTCGCCGTCGTGGCCGGTCTCGCGGGCGCCGCGGCCATCGCCGGCGCCGCCCCGCTCGTCGGCCAGACCGGCCAGACGTCCGAGCCGGACGTGGCGTCCCAGGCCCTGCATGCCCAGGAGCACGCGCCGATGACCTTCAGCCCCGCGGATCCCGCGGCGCTCGCGGCCGCGCGCAAGGACGCGTTCGCCCCCGCCGCGGCGCCGCCCGCGCAGGAGTTCGCCTCCATGGAGCGGACGGCCCCGCAGGTGCGGCACTACTGGATCAAGGCCGTCAACCGGAAGTGGGACGTCGCGCCGAACGGCCAGGACGTCATCGCGGGGCGGCAGATCGCCCCCGAGCAGCGGACGATGGACGCCGTCGTCTACCGCGCGTACACGCCGGGGTGGAGGAAGCCGCTGCCGAACCGGCCCGTGTCCGGGGACAACGACGGCGTCCCCGGACCGGTCATCGAGGGCCGCGTGGGCGACACGATCTTCGTGCACTTCAAGAACGAGGACCGGGTGCACAAGCTGGCGCACTCGATGCACTTCCACGCGTTCACGTACGCACCGGGCAGCGACGGCGCCTTCATCCCGCAGATCAGCGGCCCCGGCGGCAACGTGCCAGTGGGCCGGTCGTTCACGTACAAGCTCAAGGCCGGGCCGCAGAGCCACGGGACCTGGCCGTACCACGACCACTCGTCGACGATGCACGAGAGCATCCCCTACGGGCTCTACGGCGTCGTGCGGATCTACCGCAGGAACGAGCGGCCGCCGGACCGCCGCTTCGTGGTCGCCTTCGCCGACCACCTCGGCTTCAACACCATCAACGGCCGCGCGTTCATCGGCAACACGCCGACGTACACCGCGAAGGTCGGGGAGACCGTGGAGTGGAACGTCATCGCCATGGGCGAGCTGTTCCACACTTTCCACGCGCACGGCCACCGCTGGCTCAACCACGCGGGGGCGCCCATCGACAACCAGGAGATCGGACCGGGCGGGTCGTTCACGGTCCGCTGGAAGGAGGACGCGCCGGGCACGTGGTTCTACCACTGCCACGTCGAGTCCCACCAGATGAACGGGATGATCGGCCTCTACAAGGTGACCAGATGACGACACGCACGATGATCACGGCGACGATCGGGGCGGCGGCGCTCATCGCGGGCGCGGCGCCGGTGCTCGGTCAGATGACCCACCCGGGCGGCGCGGCGGGGGGTGAGCACGCGGTCACCATCAACGACGCCGGCTACAGCCCGGCCGAGATGGTCGTCGCCCCCGGGCAGAACGTGGTCTTCACGAGCACCGGCGTCAACCCGCACACCGTCACGTCGGACACCGGCGCGTTCGACTCCGGCACGCTCAACAAGAACGGCCGCTTCGAGCTGGCCGCCCCGGCCGCGACGGGCGTCTACTCCTACCACTGCACGTTCCACGCGTTCATGCGGGGGACGGTCACGGTGTCCACCCTCACCCTCACCGGGCCGAAGCAGCTGGGGGTCGGCAAGGCGGCGACGGTGCGGGGCACCGCGCCGGGCACCCCGCCCGGCACGCCCGTGACGCTCGAGCGCCTCACCGGCGCCGCGTGGGCGCCGATCGCCACGACCACGCTCGCGGCGGACGGGACCTACACGTTCACGACGCCCAAGCTCACCGGCAGCGCCGAGCTGCGCACGGTGGCGGGCACCGAGGTGAGCCCGACGCTGGCGATCCCCGTCGCGCCGAAGGTCGTCGCGAAGAAGACGCCGAAGGTCAAGCTCACGTTGACGGTGACAGTGACGCCGAAGGCGGGCGGGAAGGCGAACCTCGAGCGGATCAACCTCAACACGTTCAAGTGGTCGAAGGTCAAGGCCGTCACGATCCCCAAGAGCGGCAAGGCGACCGTGAAGGTGCCGAAGGCGGGCAGGTACCGCGTGACCCTGCTCGCCGGCAAGAGCCTCGCCCAGGCGAGCTCCGCTGCCATCTCCTTCAACTAGCCGACCGGTGCCTCCGGTGGGCCCCGCCCTCAGCGCGCGGGCCCGCCGGCCACCGGCGGACTGGACACCCACACGAGCGTGGACCGCCCGTCCGCGGCGTTGCGCAGGGTGCACTCGTGCTCGGAGCGGAAGTACGCGCAGTCGCCCTCCGCGAGGGTCAGCGGCTCGTCGTCCCTCCGGGTGAGCTCGACCTCGCCCCGCGCCACGAAGATGAAGTGCTGGGCGGCCTCCGACCGGGTGCCGCCCGAGACCACGGCGCCGGTCTCGTACTCGCAGATCACGGGCGCCATCGTCACGTCGTGCGCGTCGCCCACCACGGCGTGGAACATCACCCCGTCGGGGGCCCCGCGCACGGGGCGCCGGTCGGCCGCGCGGACGACGGTCACCTCGCCGAGGGGCTCGACGTCCAGGAGCTCCCCCAGGCCCACGCCCAGGAAGCGCGCGACGCGGAACAGCCGGCCGGTGCTGATGTCGCTGCGCCCGTTCTCGACGAGCGACAGGAACGACGTGGACAGGTCGGTGCCCTCCGCCACCTCCCCGAGCGAGAAGCCGCGCTCCACCCGGATGGCGCGGAGCGTCTCGCCCAGGGTGCGCAGACGCACCCTCATGTCGCCGTCGTCCACCCCACCCTCCGCATCCGCGCGCCCGTCACGGGCGCCGGGAACCGGGTCCGTTCTATCAGAGGCGCCCGAGCCGCCGCACGGCCATCCGTCCCGCCGCGCGGGGTACGGGTGAGCACGGCGCACCAGGCCGCGCGCGCCGGGACCCGGGGGCGGGTCCGGCGCGTGCCGCACCGTCGTCTCGCCGCGCTCGCGGGCATCTGGCTGGCGCTGACCGGCGGCGCGCTGCTGCTGGCCGGTGCCCTGGACCGGCCCGTCGGCGCGGGCGACCGTGACCGCGCCCAGCCGGCCGCGGTCGCCGCGTCGGACGCCCCCGCGTCCGGGGTCGCCGAGGGCGCGCAGACCGACGGCACCATGGGCGCCGGCGCCGCCACGGGAGCTGCCGCCGGGGCCGACGCCGTCCGGCTGCCCCCGTTCGCGATGGTGCTCGACCACCGGCTGCCCGACGGCGTCGCGGGGCTGGACCCGGCCGGGCAGGCCGAGGAGCTGCGCCGGCGCGCGATGGCGACCAACGACCCGGTGACGCTGGTGGAGCTCGGCTCCGTGATGCAGGTGCTCGGCGACGCCGCGAGCGCGGAGTTCGCGTTCCGGTCGGCCCTCGACGCCGACCCCGGCAACCTGGCCGCGCGGGTGGGCCTGGCCGTGGTGCCCGCCACCGGCGGCCGGGCCGGCCTGGCCGCCGCCGCCGCCGAGCTCCGGGCGCTGGCGGCCGCCGACCCCCGGAGCCAGCTCGTGGGGTTCAACCAGGCCTGGGTGGCCCTGTACGCCGGCGACGCCGCCGGCGCCCGCGCCGCCCTGCGGCGCACGCGCGACCTGGGCGCCGGCACGCGCCTGGGACGGTCGGCGGGCACGCTGCTCACGGCCATGGATTCCGTCACGTTCCAGCCCACGGGGCCGTGAGCGCCGGCCCGCCCGACCACCTGGAGGCACGATGAGCGGCGAGGAGTACGTGTACGCGGCCTACGGGGTGGTGCTGTTCGCGCTGCTGCTCTACGTCGTGGTGACGGGGATGCGGTCCGCGCGGACGGCCCGCGAGGCCGAGCTGCTGGCGCGGCTGGTGGAGCGCGACGCCGCCGCGTCGCACGACGCGCCGGCCGCCGACCCGGTGGACGTCACCCGGGCCTGACCGGCCCGGCCTCCGTCAGCGCACGAACTCGCAGGTCACGGCGCCGGCCGGCGGGTCCATGAGCACCCGCGTGGCGAGGCGCGTGACCAGGTAGAGGCCGCGGGACCCCACCGCCTCGGGCGGGGGCGGCATCGGAGCGGGCACGGCCGGCAGGCCGGCGCCGCGATCGCGGACCGTCAGGATCACCCGGTCGGGACCGACCTCGCCGCCCAGCTCGATGGGGGCGCCCGGCGGGAGCCGCGCATGGAGGACCGCGTTGGTCACCAGCTCGCTCACCACGATCATGATCGCCTCCCCGGTCTCCGGGTCGACGGCGCCGGCGAGCCACGCCGCCCAGCGGCGGGCCTGCGCCGGCGCGCCGGTGCCGCACGGGATGCGCGTCGCGCGCCGGACCGTCATGGGTCGCGTGTCCATACGGTCAGACTCCCCGCCCGGACGGGATCGGATGCGGGCCCCGGGTCCCCCGGCACCGGCGGGACGCGGGCTCAGACCAGCTTGCGCACGATCAGGAAGTCGCCCTCCTGGTCCACGACCCGCTCGATGTCCAGGATCTCGTGGCCGGGCACCAGGACGAACTGGTCGGGGTCGCGGTGGATGCGGTCGAACCGCGACGGGGTCAGATGGATGCGCTCGCGGCAGTCCAGGCGCGAGCACTCGCACAGGAAGGCGATCGGCGCGTCCGGATCGTCGTCGTCCTCCTCCCGGATCTCCTCGAGGGTCCGCTCGATGCGCCGGTTGAGCTCCTCCATGAGCTCCTCGTTCTGGCGCATCCGCCGCGCGCGCGGCGATGTGGGGTCGATGCCCTCGTCCGGCATTGCGCCATGACGCTACCGCACGACCTGCGCCCACGCGGGGCGGCCCGGATCCAACGGCGTCCAGCCGTCCGGCGGGGGGCCGTCCCACAGCGCGATCACGGTCCCGCCGAAGCCGGCGCCCATGATCCGCGCCCCCAGGGCGCCGTCGCGGTGCGCCGCCTCCCACGCCTCCTCCACGGCGGGCGTCGACACGGCGAAATCGTCGCGCAGCGACCGGTGGGAGGCGTCCAGCAGCGCACCCAGGGTGCGCAGGTCGCCGCGCCGAAGTGCGTCGGCGCCGGCGCGCGCCCGCGCGTTCTCGGACGCCACGTGCCGCACCCGCGCCGCCAGGGCGGGCGGGAGGGCGGCGGCCGCGTCGGCCTCCACGCCGTGCAGGTCGGGCAGGCCGAGCAGCCGGGCGGCCTCCGCGCACTCGTCGACGCGCTCCCGGTACCGGCCGTCGGCCACGCTGCGCCGCCCCGCGTCGCGCCCCGCGAAGCGCGCGGCGCCGATCGGGACGTCCCGGGTGTCGAGCGTGGCCATGTCGGCCAGCAGCGCATGGCCCTCGCGGGCCACCAGCACGGCCAGCTGGTCCATCAGGCCGGTGCGCACCCCCGCCCACTCCCATTCCACGCGCCGCAGGACCGCGGCGAGGAGGAACCGCTCCATCTCGGGCGCCCCCGCGAGCGCCAGCGCCGCGAGCGCGACCGCCGACCCCAGCGCCGCCGACGACGAGAGCCCGGCGCCCATGGGCAGGTCCGCGGTCACGGTGAGGCGCATCCCGGGGAGGGGCCCGGCCGCCCGCTCCATCTCCGCGAGCGTGCCGCGCACGTGGGCGCGCCAGTCGCCCGCGGCGGCCCCGGGGATGGCGTCGAGGGCGAAGCGGTCCTCGGCCGCGACGTCCAGCGCCAGCACCTCGGCGGTCCGCTCGGCGGTCCGCTCGGCGGTCCGCCCGGCGGTCCGCTCGGCGGTGCGCCCGGCGGTCCGCCCGGCGGTGCGGACGCCCGTGACCGTGACGCCGCGGGCCAGCGCGAACGGCATCACCAGACCGCGCTGGTGGTCGGTGTGCTCGCCCAGGATGTTGGCCCGCCCCGGCGCGTGGGCCACCACCTGCTGCGGCGCCGCCCCGGCGCGCCGCCCCTGCGCCCGCTCCCCCATGCCCGGAGTCGTACCCGCCCCGGCGGGAGCGTGCACGGCTTGCCGCGACCCCGGGGCGCTCCGTAGGCTCCCCGCCACGCCCCTCCCCGACGTGCTCAGCGGCGCCCTCCGCGGCGGTGGGACCCTCCAGGACGGGAGGGCCGGCTATGCCCTCAAGGGCGAGCTGGACATGGCGGGCGGGGATGCGCTGGTGCGCCGCGTCACCGAGCTGGCGGCGGGCACGTCCGGCCCCATCGAGATCGACATGGCCGAGGTCGGGTTCATCGACTCGTCGGGCGTTCGGGCCCTGCTGCGCCTGCACGAGCGGGCGGTGTCGTCGGGGCGGGCGCTGCGCGTCCGCAACCTCAGCCCCGACGTCCGCCGGCTGCTCGACCTGATCGGCGTCACGGAGCTGCTGACGGAGGGCTGACGGCGCGGCGGGCCACCAGGTCGCCGTAGAGGAATGCCAGGGCGGCGCCCGCCAGCGGCATCGCGAACACGAACACCGCCGAGCTGACCGCGTTGATCGTGGCCAGCGGCAGCGTGGTGGTGAACATCAGGACGATCCCCAGCACGGGCCCCGTCGCGGCGCCCAGGATGTTCACCGCCGCCGCGATCGACGTCGTGCGCCACCACCTGCCGCGCACGAGGGTGCGGCTCCGCGCCAGCGCGTCGGCGGGGCGCGCCCCCTCCAGCGCCGTCACCTGCACCGCCACCGCCCAGCGCCCCAGCAGCCACACGGCCACGGGGATGCCGACGATCGTCAGCGCCAGCACGCCCACCAGCACCGTGACGCGGAGCGCGGTGCGCATGAGCCGGCCCGCCGCCCGGCCGAGCAGGAAGTAGGCCCTCCGGATCGAGGGCGGGCGGCCCTCCTCCACCTCGTCCAGCACGATCGCCACCCCGCCGACCACGAGCGTCGCGGCCAGCACGTGCCCGGCGCCGGCCACCAGGAGCGCGAGGGCGATCGAGACCAGGCTGTCGGTGCCGGCGGTCGCGACCAGGTCGCCCAGCGGCGTGAGGCCGAACACCACCTGCTGGACGGCCACCTCGATGATCGCCGCCGGCAGGAACAGCACGCCGATGGCCACCAGCACGCGTCTGCGTTCGCGATAGACCCGCAGGGCGGCGGTCAGCATCTGCCCCGCGGCCCGCCGTCGCCGGATGGGGTGCGGGATCCGGGGCCGCCACGCCGTGGACCTCACCGCGGCCCCCGCCGTGGTGATCAGCCCCAGCACCATCAGGAGCAGCACCACCGGCGACGAGACCGCCGTGTAGATCTTGCCCCCCAGGTCCACGACCGCGCAGAAGGCGCCCGTGGCCGTGGGCCCCAGGCTCGTCCCGCTCGGGACGGCGAAGCTGCCATCGCGCAGGGAGTCCTGCCAGGCGATCGGCGCGCCCCACTCCTTCTTGGTGCGCGGCCCCGGCGGCGCGTCGTACGGGGGCGTGTCGAACTCGCCCCACCGCCCCTGGAAGAGCAGCCACGCGTCGGGACCCTCCGGGTCGACCTCCCCCGGGGGCAGCAGCCGCGCCCGCGTCTGCAGCGCGGTGCCGGGCGCCCGCGTGTCGTCGCACCCGAAGCCCTCGTCGGCGTTGCGCCCCAGGAACAGATCGGAGGTGTAGAAGTTCGCGTGCGAGCCGGCGGCCGCGTAGACGACGGGGTGGTCGCCGCGGCGCTCCAGCTTGCCGCCGTCCCAGTCGGCGCGCTCGCCGCCCGAATGCTGCGAGTAGCCGGCCTCGACCGGCGCGGTCCGCAGCGCCTCCTGCGCGGTGGGCACGTCCCACACCAGCTGGACGAACTCCCAGTCGCCCTCGTGGGTGTTGACGTAATCGTCGAAGTACCAGAACAGCCAGTACTGGAGGGCCAGGCGCCCGGGGGCCGAGGGGTCGGTGGCCACGTGGGCGTACGCCACGTCCGGCTGGTCCGCCCCGAGGCGGTCGAAGTCCTTCTCGAACGTGCACCCCGGCCGCCGCGGGTCGCCGTGGAAGTCGAGCGACGTCGCGGGACCCAGGCCGACGATGTCGGCCATCCCCGGCGCCTGCTCCACCACCGTCCCGTCGTCGCCGCGCAGCACGACGCCCTCGGCGTCCAGGACGGTCTCGACGGGCACGGGCCGGTAGGCTTCGCCGTCCTTGTCGCAGGCGCCGTCCTGATCGCGGACCACCACGATCGGGGCGTACCGCTCGGCGAGCTCGCGCGCGGCGTCGTCGCCCTGGGCGGCGGCGGGCGCGGCGACGGCGGCGAGGGCGGCGAGGGCGGCGAGGACCGCGAGGAGCGGTCCGCGAAGACGGCGGGCGGGCACGGCGGGCAGCTTCGGGCACGCGCCCGCCCGGGGCAAGACGCACGGCGGACCGGTATAGGATGCGACGACCGTAATCCCGCGATTCCTGACACCTTTTTCCACGAATAGGAGCGGATCAGTGTCCACGGCTGAGATCCCGGTCGACAACGGCGTCAACGTCGAGGCCCTCCTCGGCGTCCGCGAGGCCCTCGCGGACACCCCCGACATCGCGCAGTTCCAGTGGCGCGCCACCACCTCCTGGGTGCGCGGCACGCACAGCCAGTCGAGCATCGAGTCGTTCTACGGCTTCGGCGACGAGCAGCAGCACAAGAACACGTTCACCTACGACGCGGACCACCCGCTCGCCTTCGCGGCCGAGGACAACGGCGTCACGCCCGTCGAGTACGTGCTGGTGGCCCTCGGCAGCTGCCTGACCGCCGGCGTCGCCGCGATCGCGCAGCAGCGCAAGATCCAGCTCAACTCCGTGAGCGCCACGATCACCGCCGAGATGGACCTCCACGGCATCCTCGGCGCCGACCCGGACGTCCGCAACGGGTTCAGCTCCATCAGCGTCGCGTACGACATCGACGCCGAGGGCGACCAGCAGGCGCTCGAGGCCCTCGTCGCGCAGTCCCAGAAGCGCTCCGCGGTGTTCGACGTGCTCACCAACCCGACGAACATCTCCGTCACGGTCAACTGAGCGCCTCGTCCGCAGCGGTGCCGCACGTCCCGGTCGTCGTCGTCGGCGCCGGGCACTGCGGCCTCGCCACGAGCCGGCACCTCGCCGCGCGCTCGATCGACCACGTGGTCCTCGAGCGCGGCGAGGTGGCCAACTCGTGGCGCACGGAGCGCTGGGACTCCCTGCGCCTGCTGACGCCGAACTGGCTCAGCAGGCTGCCGGGGCAGGCGTACGCCGGCGACGACCCGGACGGCTACATGACCGTCCGGGAGGTGGTCGAGTACATCACCGCCTATGCGGCGGACGCGCCGGTCCGCACCAACACCACCGTCCGGACGGTCCGCCAATCGGGCGCCGGATTCCTGGTGGAGACGGACGACGGGTCGTGGACGGCCGACGCCGTCGTGGTGGCGTCCGGGGCGTGCAACGCGCCGTCGCTACCGGCCGTGTCGGCCGAGCTGCCGGCGGACGTCCCCTCCCTCACAGCTTGGGGGTACCGCAACCCGGACCAGGTCCCCGAGGGCGGCGTGCTGGTGGTGGGCGCCGCCGCGAGCGGCATCCAGATCGCCGACGAGCTGCTGCGGGCCGGCCGCGACGTGACCGTCGCGGTGGGCGAGCACGTCCGGGTGCCGCGCCGGTACCGGGGCGCCGACATCCTCTGGTGGATGGAGGAGGCCGGCGTCCTGGGCGAGCCGTGGACCGAGATGGACGATCTGGTGCGCGCCCGCAGCATCCCCTCGATGCAGCTCACCGGCGGCGGCGGGACCCTCGACCTGAACGCTTTGACCGCGCGCGGCGCCCGCCTGGTGGGCCGCCTCCAGACGATCCGCGACCGCCGGCTGCTGTTCTCGGGCTCGCTGCGCAACGTCTGCGCGCTGGCCGACCTGAAGCTGGAGCGCCTGCTCGACACCCTCGACGCGTGGGCGCTCGAGACCGGCGTGGACGCGCCGCCGCCGGAGCGCTTCCCGCGGACCGCCGTCCCGGACGACCCGGTCACCGAGCTGGACCTCGCGCGGGACGGCATCCGCAGCGTCCTCTGGGCGACGGGCTACCGGGCCGAGCTCTCCTGGCTCGAGGCGCCGGTCCTCAACCCGCGCGGACGCCTGATCCACGACGGCGGCGTCACCCGCGTGCCCGGGCTCTATCTCATGGGGATGCCGTTCCTGCGTCGCCGCAAGTCGACGCTCATCGACGGCGCGGACGCCGACGCCCGCGACCTGACGGAGCACCTGGCCGCCCACCTCGATGCGGTCGTCCGCGGTGAGGGCGTGGCGGCGGCCGGCTGAGCGCCGCGGCTCAGAAGTTCCACCACTCGTCGTCGTCCGACAGCGCCGCGGCCTCCTCGCCCGGACCGGACGCGACCGGGGCCAGGGCGTCGGTGGGGACCACGAACACCGATCCCAGGAGCTGCACGGCGCAGTGACGCTCCCCCACCTTCACGATCTCCACCTCGTCGCCGGGGGCGAGCACGGAGAGGCTGCCGGCGCGCATGCGCGTCCGGCGCGTCACGATGGCCTTGTCGCCCGGTGCCAGCATCCGATCGCGACATACCCGGTGCGGGGATTCCCGCTCACCCGGCGGGCGCGGCCGGACGTCGGCCCCGGCCGGGGTTGCGGAGCCGGCGCCCCGCGGGTTCCGATCACACCCTGATGGCGCACCCCGATCCGCCCGCCGCGCAGACGCCCGACCCGACCAGCACCGCCGAGGAGCGGCTGCGGCTGCTCAACGCCGTGTCGCTCGAGCTCGACAAGGAGCTCGGCGCCGACGAGCGCCTCCGGCGCCTCATGCAGCTGCTCGTGCCCGGCCTGGCCGACCTGGCCACGGTGCGGATGCGGGTGCCCGGCGCGGCCCGCTCGCGCCTGGCGGCGGTGGCCCACCGCGACCCGGCGCTGGAGCGCGTCGCCTCCCGCCTCTACGGCCGGTGCTGCGCCGGGCCGGAGGTCCCGGGCCCCGAGCGCGTGATCGCGCGCGGCGAGCCGGAGATCGTGGAGGAGGTGACCGACGCGGCATGGGTCCGATGGGCGCCCGACGCCGAGGCGCTCGCCGACGTGCGCGCGCTCGGGAGCCGCTCGTGGCTGTGCGTCCCCCTCACGGCGCGGGGCGCGGTGATCGGGTGCCTCTCCCTTCAGCGCGGCGCGGGCCAGCCGCCGTACGACGCCGATGCGCTCGCGCTCGCCGGGGACATCGGGCGGCGCGCCGGCCTCGCCGTCGAGAACGCGCGCCTGTTCGAGGGCGAGCGGGCGATGGGCGCCGCGATCGAGCGCGCCCGGGCGCGGGAGGAGCTGCTGCGGCGGGTGACCGCCGCGCTGTCGCGCGCGGTCACCGCCGAGGAGGTCGCCGACGTCATCGTGGACGACTGCATGGCGGCGCTCGGGGCGCTGGCCGGGGTGGTGGCCGTCCGGGAGGGCGCGACCGTCACGGTGGCCGCCGCGCGCGGCTATCCGCCCGACGTGCTGCGGGTGGGCTCGCCCATCGCCCTCGACGGCCGCCTGCCGCTGCCGTGGGTGCTCCGCACCGGCGAGCCGCGGTGGCTCGAGACGCGCGACGACTGGCTCCGCGACTTCGACGCGCCGTCGAGCGGGCTCGGTCCCGTCGGGGTCGGCGTGCCGCTGATCGTGGAGGGGCGGGTCATCGGCGCCATCGCGTTCCGGTTCGAGGGCACGGAGCGGCGCTTCACGGGCGGCGAGCGGCGCCTGGTCGAGACGTTGGCCGAGCTGTGCGCGCAGGCCCTCGACCGCGCGCGGCTGTTCGACGTGCAGCGCTCGGCGGCGGAGCTGCTGCAGCGGCGCCTGCTGCCGGCGGCCCTGCCCGACGTCCCGGGGATGGAGGTCGCCGTGCGGTACCTGCCCGCCGCCGCCGGCCTCGCGGGGGGCGACTTCTACGACTGCGTCGTGCGTCCCGACGGCGTGGTGGGCGTCATCGTGGGCGACGTGGTGGGCCACGGCGTGGAGGCGGCGTCGGCGATGGGCCAGCTGCGCTCCTCGTGGCGCATCCTCCAGCAGCTGCGGGTGACGCCGGAGCGTGCCCTCGAGCACCTCGACCGCTTCGCCGCCGACGTCGAGGGCGCCGCGGCCGCGACCGCCGCATGCCTGGACGTGCGGGCGGACGGGACGGTCTCGTACGCGTGCGCCGGCCACCCCCCGCCGCTCCTCGCGCCGCGGGACGGCACCGCGCGGTTCCTCATGGACGGCCGCAGCACCCCGCTCGGCATGGGCCTGTACCGCGTCTCCGCCGGGACGGCGCCGTTCGCGCCCGGCGACGTCCTGGTGCTCTACACCGACGGGGTGATGGAGCGCCGGGGCCTCGGGATCGACGTGGGCCTGGAGCGCCTGCGCCGCGTCGTGGGCGACGCCGCCGGCCTGCCGCTGGAGGAGCTGCTCGACGCGGTGGTGGCCGGGATGGCGCCGGGCGGCGCCGACGACCGGGCCCTCCTGGCCCTGCGCCGCACCCCCGCGGGCGGCCGCGCGAGCGAAACCCTGGATAAGATGGGGTAATGGGAGGTTCAGGGCGCGCGCCCGGCCCGCCCCCCGGTTCATCCACCACGCTCGAGAGGTCAGCATGGCACTGCAGCTCAACGACACGGCGCCCGACTTCCAGGCCGAGACGACCGAGGGCCCGATCAGCTTCCACGAGTGGATCGGCGACTCCTGGGCCGTGCTGTTCTCGCACCCGAAGGACTTCACGCCCGTCTGCTCGACCGAGCTCGGCTACATGGCGAGCATCAAGTCCGAGTTCGACGCCCGGGGGGTCAAGATCATCGGGCTGTCGATCGACCCGCTCGACCGTCACGAGGAGTGGTCGAAGGACATCGAGGACATCGTGGGGACGGCGCCCAACTACCCCATCGTCGCCGACACGGACTTCACGGTCGCGAAGGCCTACGGGATGCTGGCGGCGGAGGTCGAGGGCGACCCGGTCGGCCGGACGCCGGCCGACAACCAGACGGTCCGCAACGTGTTCGTCATCGGGCCGGACAAGAAGATCAAGCTCATCCTCGTCTACCCCATGACCACGGGGCGCAACTTCGACGAGGTGCTCCGCGTCATCGACTCGCTCCAGCTCACCGCGAACCACAAGGTCGCGACGCCGGCGCAGTGGCAGCAGGGCGACGACGTGATCATCGCCGGGTCGGTCAACAACGACCAGGCCAAGGAGATCTGGCCCGAGGGCTGGAAGGAGCCGAAGCCCTACATGCGGGTGGTCCCGCAGCCGGGCTCCTAGGTCGGTCCGGGCCCGCCCCCCACGGGGGCGGGCCCGCGTCGCCTCAGGCGGCGCGCCGCAGGCCGAGCGCCCGGGCCGCCTCGCGGCACGCCTCGAGCCCGAAGCCCTCGGGCCCGCCGGACACCGCGATCGCGCCGCGCACGGCGCCGTCGCCGAGCGTCACCGCCCCGGCGTCCGCCGCACCGGCCTCGACGCCGTCGCGCAGCGCGGCCCGCGCCGCCTCCAGCGCCGCGTCGAGATGGCCCACCGGCAGGGTCCCCGGCCGCTCGGCGCCGCGCAGGGCGCCGGCCCGGTCGACCACCGCGACGGCGCAGTCGAATCCGAAGTCGTCGGCGATGTCCAGGACCACCGCCAGGAGGGTCCGCACCTCGATCGCCGTCAGCGCGCCCGCGGGGTCGCCCCCGATGTCGAAGCCTGCGTTCACCGGGGGTGATTCTTATCACTCCCATAAGCAGAATGTCGCCTAATGTGGCTCCCAGGCCTCCGGGCTGTCGGCCAGCGCGCGCACCGCGGGGGGCAGCTCGCCGGCCAGCAGGTCGGCCAGCGTCGTCTCCTCCAGCACCGCCCGCACGCTGCCGCGTACGGCCACCCACACGTCGCGCAGCGGCGCGGCCCGGCCCGTGTAGCTCAGCGCCTCCGGCCGGGTGCCGCGCACGCTCGCCAGGGGGCCGTCGAGCGCGCGGATGATCTCGGCCAGCGTGATCCGCTCCGGCTCGCGCGCCAGCCGGAACCCGCCGGCCTGCCCGCGGACGCTGCGGACGATGCCCGCCCGCTTCAGCTCCAGGAGGATGTTCTCCAGGAATGTCACGGGGATCTCCTGGGCCTGGCCGATGTGGTCCCGCTTGACCGGCCCGTCGCGCTCCTCCTCGAGCGCCGCCAGCTCGATGAGGGCCCGGATGCCGTAGTCGGCCTTCGCCGAGATCCGCATGGCCGCATCATGCCGACCCCGTCGGCCGGAGGCGTCAGCCCGGCCGGGCGAACAGGGGCGGCGGACCCAGCGGCGGCGCGTCGCCGAGCCGCTCCGCCAGCACGACCAGAGTGTCCAGCAGGGCGTCGAGCTGGGCGGCCGCCGCGGGACCGGGCGCGCCGTCGGTGAAGTCCGCCGAGGTGACGTAGACGGCCGTGGGGGCGACCACCGCGCCGAAGAACGCGAGGATGTCGCGGAGGTGCCGCTCGGCGCCGAGGTGGTGGTGCAGGCTGCCGCCCATCGCCGCGATGCCCGTGGGCGTGCCGCGGAGCGCCTCGACCGGCACGTGGTCGAGCAGGTTCTTCAGCACGCCCGTCAGCGAGCCGCGGTAGACCGGCGTCGCCAGCACCACCGCGTCGGCGGTCGCGATCGCCTCCAGCGCAGCGGCGGTGTCGTCGCCGAGTTCACCGGGCGGCCGCCCGTCGGCCGGCGCGATGCGCTGCGCCCCCAGGTCGAGGGTGCGGACCGTCAGGGCGCGGCGATCGGCGGCCCGCGCCGTCGCCTCGCCCAGCGCCCGGTGCAGACGCCCGGGCGGCGTGGCGCTGCCGATGACCACCGCGAGCGTCGTCATCCGCTCACGCCACGGTCAGCGCGTGCCGCACCACCGCGCCGAACAGGTAGCCGTTGGCGTTGAACGGCGCCGTGTCCGGTTGGGTGTTCCCACGGTCGTCGGTCGCCCGCGCGAGCAGCTCGTACGCCCCCGCCTCCGGTCTGCGCCACGGGATGCTCCAGCGGACCCACGCCAGCCGGTGGTTCGGCCCCTGCAACCTGGCCCGGTGCCAGGTCGCCCCGCCGTCGTTCGACACCTCCACGCGGCGGATGCGCCCGTGGCCCGACCACGACCGGCCGTGCAGCGTGACCGGCACGCCGGCGGGGAGCGTCGCCGGACGCGGCAGCTCCCAGGCACTCTTGACCACCTGCTCGGTGAGGGGCGGGGAGTCGGCCGGATAGTCGCCGCCGGTGAAGCGGTACTGGACGGTGTTCCAGTAGGAGGTGAGCGGCGCGTCCGACACCAGGATGCGCCCGAGCCACTTGATGCTGGCCACGCCGATCCAGCCGGGCACGATCAGGCGCGCCGGGAACCCGTGGTCGGGCGGCAGCGGCTCGCCGTTCATCTCGAGCGCCACCAGCGCGTCGTCCAGCGCCTTGCCGATCGACAGCGGCCGGCGCACGTGCCCCTGGTCGACCCCGTTCGCCACGACGGTGGCGTCGAGGCCCTCCGGCATCACGTCCACCGCACGCTTCATATCGACGCGCGCCCGGTCCAGGAGCACCGCCAGGGGCACGCCGCGCCACCGCGCGACCCCGATGGCGCCGAGCCCCCACGCCGTGCCCGCCGCCGGGGTCCCCTGCTGGCTGCCGAAGAAGCTGCGCCCGTTGCCCGCGCACTCGACGAACGCCGTGATCTCGCGGCCGTGGAGACGCAGCAGGTCCGGGTAGGTGAACTCGACCGGCCCCTTCCGCAGCGCCGGGCCCTCGATCCGCAGGCGCCAGGTGGCCGCGTCGATCGTGGGGGTCGCGGTGTGGTTGCGCACGAAGAACCGCTCGTTGGGGATCGCGTATCCCAGGTCGCCGACCGCATCCCACCGCATCTCGGCGTTGGTGCCGTAGTTGACGAACCACTCCGGTGGCGTCGGCTTGCGGATGGCCGGCGGGGGCGGCGCGGGGTCGCCCTCCGCGGCGGCGAGCCGCCCGGTCGCGCCCAGCGACCCGAGGAGCGGCACCCCGGCCGCGGCCATCTGGAGCAGCCGCCGGCGCGATACCGCGCCCGCGGGCGCCAGACGCTCACGGCGCTCCTCGAGGTACTCCCGCTCGTCGGTCAGCTCACCCGGCACGGCGCCTCCTGGCCCGAGGATCTTTTCAAAGTGAGTTTATAAGGATGCACGGACAGGTCGGACGCGCACCGGGTCCACGCGACCCCGGGCCCGGCCGGCGTCCGACGCGCGGAGGTCCGGCGGCGGGGGGATAGGATCGGCAGGCCGTCCCGCGAACCCGGAGGGCCGGGTGGAAGACCGCCGATCGCCGCGCCGTGCGCGCGAGTCCACCCTCCGCGACGTGGCCGCGGCGGCCGGCGTGTCGATCTGGACGGCCTCGAACACGTACGGCAACCCCGCGCGGGTGTCGGAGGCCACTCGCCAGCGCGTGCTGGCCGCGGCGCGGGAGCTCGGCTACGTGGGTCCCCACCCGGGCGCGCGGTCGCTCGCCCGCGGGCGCACGGGGATGATCGCGGTGGTGGCGCCCGGCGACGCCGAGCTGTTGCTGAGCGACCCGGCGGCGGCCCTCGTGACGCGCGGGCTGCTGACCGCGTGCAGCTGGGCGGGCCACCCCCTGGTGCTGTCGGGCGCGTCGGCGGCGCCGATCGCCGACGGGCGGGTGTTCTTCCGCTCGGTGCCGGAGAACGACGCGCGGGTGCCCGGCGTGGTCGTCGACGGGGCCCCCGGCCCGGGCGCCGCGCACGCGGTGCGGGCGGACGTGCGCGGCGCCGCCGCGGCCCTCGCGTCGCACCTGTACGACCTGGGGCACCGCGACCTGGCGGTGCTGGCCTGGCCGGGTGGCGACGACCGCTTGGCGGGAGTCGAGGACGGCTGGCGCGGCGCGCCACCGCGCGTGTACCGCCTGGAGCCCCGGCCGGACGGCCCGGGCGAGCGCGACGACCGGGCCTCCGGCCGGGCCGCCGGCGAGGTGCTGGCCCGCGCCGCGCTGTCGCACGACCCCCGGCCCACTGCCGTCCTCGCGCTGGGCGACACGCTCGCGCTGAGCGCGATCGAGGTGGCCCACTGGATGGGCCTGCGCGTGCCGGACGACGTCTCGGTGGCCGGCCTCGACGACCTCCCCGGCTCCGATGGCGCCGGGCTGACCACCGCGCTGGTCCCCTACCGCTCGCTCGGCGAGCGCGCCGGCGACGTGCTGATGGCCCTCCTCGCCGGCGACGAGCCGGCGGCGGCGCCCGACCTGGCGACCGCCCTGGCGATCCGCCGCACGACGGGCCCCCCTCCCTGCGGGTTGCCCGCCTCTCACTAACCGGTTAGGGTCGGCCTGCGCCGTGCCCGGCGGCGCGCTTTGCCGATCCCTCCCCGGAGGTCCTCCCCATGCCCGTGCTCGAAGCGCCGCAGCTGGTCACCGCCAGCCGGATGCTCTACTTCACCTGGGTCCCCGCCGACCCCGACGCCGTGCGCGCGCTGGTTCCGAAGGAGCTGGAGCTGCTCCCCAACAGCCAGTGCTTCATGAACCAGTACGTCGTCGACTCGACCGAGCAGACGTCGGCCTTCGAGGCCTATTCGCTCACCTACGCCGGCGCCGACCTGGCGGGGCACGACACGCCGGACGGCGCGGTGCCCGGCCGGTGGTGGACGCACTACTTCAACTCCAACGCGGACATGCGGGCGTACGCGTCGCAGCGCGGGGTCCCGGCGGGCGCAGGCAGCACCACCCTGGTGCTGGAGGACGGCGTGCTGACCGCGACCACCGAGGCGGACGGCGTCCCGGTGATCCGCACCACCGCGACCGTCGGCGACGGCTTCGCCATGGTCGGCCGCGGCCAGCTCCGCTACATCACCGAGGTCGGCGGCGAGCTCGTCAGCGGGCTCTACCCCTTCCACGCCCCGCTGTCCGACGGCTGGCAGGTCACGAGCCTCGAGTTCCTCGAGCCGGACCACCCGGTCAGCGCGCTGCGGCCCGCCGACCCGCTCGAGGTGACGTGGGGCTTCTACTCCCCGTCGGCGTCGTTCTGCTACCCCGGCGGCGAGGGGCCGCTCGCCACCCAGCCCTAGGGGGGATGCCCCGGGCCCGCGGGCGGGCCGGATGCGAGGATCGGCGCCGTGGGCGCCGACCATGTCCCCGCCGTCCGGCCCGCCCGACCCGGGCGCGCCCTGGCCCTCGGCACCGCCGGGCACGTCGACCACGGCAAGACGGCCCTGGTGCTGGCGCTCACGGGGCGCGACACGGACCGTCTGCCCGCCGAGAAGGCCCGCGGCGTCTCGATCGCGCTCGGGTTCGCCCCGCTGGCCCTCCCGTCGGGGCGCGGCCTCAGCCTGATCGACGTGCCGGGGCACGAGCGGTTCGTGCGCCACATGGTCGCGGGGGCGTCGGGCATCGACGGGTTCCTGTTGTGCGTGGCCGCCGACGACGGGGTCATGCCGCAGACCCGGGAGCACCTGGCGGTGCTGGAGCTGCTCGGCGTCCGCGACGGCGTCGTCGCGGTCACGCGCGCCGACCGTGCCGACCCCGCGCCCGCGGCGGCGGCCGTGCTGCCGCTGGTGGCGCCCGGCACCGAGGCGGTCGCGGTGTGCGCGCCCGCGGGCGACGGCATCCCCGAGCTGCGTGCGGCGCTCGACCGCCTGGCGGCCCGCCTGGCACCCCGGCGCGCCGACGGGCCGGCGCGGCTGTTCGTCGACCGGGTCTTCGCGGTGGCGGGCGCCGGGACCGTGGTGACGGGCACCCACTGGGGCGCGCCGATCGCGCCGGGCGAGCGGGTCACGGTGCTCCCGTCCGGTGCGACGGGACGCGTGCGGAGCGTCCAGGCCCATGACGCGCCCGCCGAGCGGGCCGACGGCGGCCGCGTCGCGCTGGCGCTGGCCGGCGTGCCGCGCGACGCGGCGCCGCGCGGCTCGTGCGTGGTGCGCGACGAGGACGCGTGGCGCGCGACGGCAGGCCTCGGGGTCCGGCTCCGCTGGCTGCCCGAGGCGGGTGGGGATCTGGCCGACGGGCGCCGCCTGACCCTGTTCCTGGGCACCGCCGAGGTCACGGCCGCCTGCACCCCGCTGGAGCCGGCGCGCCTGCCGCCGGGCGCCGAGGGGCTCGTCGCGCTGCGGCTGGAGCGGCCCGGCCCGGCCCGCCCCGGCCACCGGGGGGGGCTGCGGGCCGGCGGGCGCCCCCTGGGGGGCGGTGAGGTCATCGACCCCAACCCGCCGCGGCGCGCGCGCCGGGCGGAGCGCACCGCCCGCCTGCGGACCCTCGCCGACGGGTCCCCCGCCGACCGGGACGCGCTGCGCCTGCGGGAGGCGGGCACCGCCGGCCTGGACCCGGCCTCCCTCGGGACGGGGGCGGGCGTGGTCCTGGGCGGTCGCGCCTTCGCGCCCGACGCCATCGCCGGGGCACGCGAGGCGGTGCGCGCCGCAGCGGCCGGCGGGGGCGGGGTGACGGTGGCCGCCGCGCGGGCCGCGAGCGGCCTGCCTGCGGCGGCCGCGGCGGCGCTGGTGGACGGCCTGGTGGCGGGGGGCGGTGTGGCGCTCCGCGACCCGGCCGCCCTCGGTCCGGCGGAGGAGGCCCTCGCCGGGCTGCTGGACGACGCCGGGCTGCGGCCCCCCACACCGCACGACCTGGCCCGGGAGGCCGGGATGGAGCCGCCGCAGCTGCGCGCCGCCCTCGGCCGGCTCCGCGCGGCGGGCCGGGCCGCGCCGGCGGGCGACCGCTGGTTCGCGGCCGCCGCGCTCGAGGGGGCCGCGGACCGGGCGCGCGAGGCGCTGGCCGAGCGCCCCCTGGGCGTCGCGGAGCTGGGCGCCCTGTGGGGCGTGGGGCGCCGCGGGGCGCTCGCGATCGCGGCGCACCTCGACGAGCGCGGCATCACGGTCCGCAGGGGCGGCGTGCGTATCCTGCGACGCGGGGAGCGGCCGGGGCCTGGTGGCCCACCTCGTCTTCAAAACGAGCCGGGGCGGGTCGACCCCGCCCGGTAGGTTCGATTCCTACGCCGCTCCGTCCCCGTTCAGGCGCGATGGACGCGGTCGCCGTGATCCTTCACGGCTGGCCCGGGCTCGAGTAGACCACGACGGCCCAGGCGCACGCCCGGGGCCGTGACCTCTTCGGCCGCCAGTTGTCCAGCCGGCGCTGGCGGCCCGGGACGGTTCCATCGATCGCCCCCGGATGCAGCTCTACTGCTCCCAGAGCTCTCAGCGCGCGCGCTCAGTCTGGGTGGGACTCTCCTGAGGTCTGGAGCGCGTGCGACCGGGCGTATGGCTACTCTCCCCGCGGTCGAGCCCATCAGCCACCCGCGGAGGCCGTGTCCCAGTGGAGACCGTCATCGGTGTGATCGTCTGGATCGTCGTGGCGCTCGCCTTCGCGTTCATCTGCGCGAAGATCGCCAGCAACAAGGGCCGCAGCCCGCTCCTGTGGGGAATTCTCGGGCTTGTCTTCCCGGTGATCGCCCTGATCATCATCGCCCTGCTGCCGAGAACGGGCCCGCCGGGCAGTACCCCGCTGTGAGGCGCCTGCCCCGATCGGAGCGACGGACCCGCCCTCGGCGGCGAGGGGCTCGGCGACCCGTCGCCGGAACGGCTCCCGCGGCCAGCACGTCTGCGCGGCGGTGTCGCCGGCGGCCCGCACCAGGCCGTCCGCGTCGATCACGAGCCGCGGCTCATCGACCGGCGACCCAGGCGATGGGGATCACGTTGTCCTCGAACCCGCCGAGGCCGGCGTTCAGGACGATCAACAGCAGCACGCCGAGGATCAGGCCGACCACGATCAGCAGGCAGGATCTCATCGCCGCCGCGGTCAGCGCGGGGCCGCAGCCCGGGCCGCGCCGATCGCGGCGAGCGCCTCGTCCAGGCGCCGGGCACCCGCCAGCGCGACGGCCGCCAGCGGCAACGGCAGCCAGAACGTGACGAACCGGAACACGAGGGTCGCGAGGATCGCCGACGCCAGCGGCACGTCGATCGCGGTGAGCGAGAAGGCCAGCGACGCCTCGATGCCCCCCGCCCCGCCCGCCGGCAGCGGCAGCGCGGTGGCGACGTAGGCGGTGGCGTATGCGATGAGCAGGGCCAGGACGGCCGGATCGGCGCCGAAGGCGCGCAGTGCCGCGTACAGGCACAGCAGGTTGCCGCCCCAGTAGACGGGGAACCCGGCCAGGCCGGCGACGTGGCGGTGCGGCGCCGAGACCACCCGCCACATCAGGCGCAGCCCGCCGATCGCGTCGGCCAGGCCGGCGCGGAGCAGCGGCCCCAGCCACGCCCCCCACGACCGGGGGTCGCGCTGCAGCGGCGGCCGCGGGCCGGGCAGCGCGGACAGCCGCTCGCCGCGCGCGCCGCGGCTCACCCACACCGCCAGCAGCACGCAGACGGCGGTCGTGGCGGGCCAGGCGACCGCCATCCCCATGGGGACGTCGCCCACGACGCCGGCCAGCGCCAGGATCCCCGCGGCACTCGCGCCGAGCGCGAACACCGCCCACTCCAGCGTGTTGAACGCGAGCACCCGCCGGGCGGCGGCGTGCGACGACTCGCCGGCGCGGTGGAGCGCCCAGAAGTCCACCGCCAGGCCGCCCGCGGTGGCGCCGACGACCGTCGCGCCGCCGCCGATCATCACCACCCGTGTCGCCACCGGCACCGGAAGCACCGGGCCGTCCTCCACGCGCGCCACGTCGCGGTAGGCCATCACGTAGCCGGCGTAGGCCGCCAGCAGGCCGACGAGGCAGAGCGGCAGCCACGCCTTGTCGGCCTGCGCCACCGCCTCCTCCACGTGGTCCCAGTCGGCCGCGTGGCCGACCACGGCGATGGTGCCGAGCGCCAGCACCACCGCCGCCGCCACCGTGACGAGCGCCCGCCGGCGGTCGATCGAGGGGATGCCGGCGTCGACGTCACGGGCCATCCGGCGGTGATACCGGTCGACCGCCCACCGCGTCCAGCGCCGGCCCGCGACCGCCCGGCGTCCGGTGGGATGCTGGGCCGGTGCCCCCGCCGCACCCCCTCTACCTGGCGTGGCTCGCCGAGCCGGCGGCCGACGGCGAGCGCCGCAGCCGCGCGCCGCTGCATCTGACCCTGGTGCCCCCGTTCGCGGGCGACGAGGCCGCCGTGCTCGGCGCGCTGCGCGCGACCGCCGCCGGGCGCGCCCCCGTGGCGGCCGCGGCCACGGGGACCGCGCGCCTCGGCGCCCGGCGCGTGCCGGTGGTGCTCGTCGCCCCCGACGACGGACTGCGCGACCTGCACGACGCGCTGATGGACGCCGTCGGCGCGGCGGGGGTCGACCTGGCGCACACCCGGCACGTGCGCGACGGCTTCACGCCGCACGTCTCGGTGCGCCCTCGCGAGGACGGGCCGCCGCCGATCGCGCCCGGCGACCCACTGGTGGTCGACCATGTCGCGCTGCTGCGCCGCGGCGACGGCACCGTGGTGGTGGGCCGGGCCCCGCTCGGCGTCCCCGGCCCGCCCGGTCGCTAGGCCAGGTACTCCTCGTCGGTGACGTGCGCGCCCCAGGTCGCGGCGTTCCCGTCGCCGTCCACCTGGTGCATCGCGAGGTGCGTCATGAGGCGGTCCGGCGCGGCGCCGTGCCAGTGGTCCTCGCCCGGGGCGAAGAACACGCGGTCGCCGGCGCGGATGACCTCGACCGGGCCCCCGCGGCGCTGCGCCCGCCCCTCGCCCTCGGTGACCCAGATCGTCTGGCCGTGGGGATGGGTGTGCCAGGCGGTGCGGGCGCCGGGCGCGAAGTGGACGCTCGCCGCCGCCAGGCGGGAGCCCTCGGCCGGCGCGGCGACCGCGTCGATGAGCACCGCGCCGGTGAACCAGTCGGCCGGGCCGGGCGCGGTGGCGCCGCCATGCGTGATCTCCATCGTGGTCCCTCCTCCGGATCCGGGGCCACAGCGTAGGACGATCGCACGGCGGCCGGGTCGAGGAGGTGGCCGCCTCAGCCCAGCTCGAAGGTGGTCACGCCGAACACCTCGTGCTCCGGGAGGACCGGGCGGGGCCCCAGGTACATGCGCGCGCAGCCGAACACCTCGCGCATGCCGTGGCGGGCGGCCAGCGCGACGGCCGCGGGGTTGCCCTCCGGCACGTCCAGGAACAGGGGGGCGCCGGCCGCGTGGTCGCCGAGCGCGCGGAACAGGTCGTCGGCCACCGCCGCGTCCGCGGCGAACAGGGGGCCGATCTTGAAGCCGACCCGGCACGGCCGGACGACGCCGTACCCGCGGATGCCGCCGTCCGCGACCGCCGCGAGCGCCCGGGCGCCCGGCTGGGCGACCCACCGGGCGACGAACGCCGCCCGCGGAGCCGGGAAGCGGCCGGCGTCGTACGCCGCCAGCTCCGCCGGCGGGAGCTCCCGCGCGTCCACCAGGCCCGGCGCCGTCCGGGCGGGCGCGCCGATCCCCTCCATCCGCAGGTCGCGGCCGGCGAACGCGAAGCCGCCGCGGGCGTAGAACGCCTGCATCGCGAACACGCCGTCCATGCCGATCGGGGCCCCCGGACGCAGCCGGGCGAGCAGCGCGTCGCGGCGGTGCACCCACAGCCGGCGGCCCAGCCCGCGGCCCCGGTGGGTGGGGGCGACGATGAAGAACCCCATGAAGCCGAAGCGCCCGTCGTAGGACACGATCGATCCGCCCGCGACGAGGCGGCCGTCCTCCTCGACGGCCACGAACCCGTCGGGGTCGGTCTCCCAGAACATCTCGGCGTCGCGCAGACCGGGGTTCCACCCCTCCGCGGCGGCCCAGCCCACCAGCACATCCAGGTCCTCACGGGACATCCGGCGAATCATGAGATCCTTTTCACCAAGCGGGTTCTCGCGATCTTCGTGGTGGCGCGCGGTGCGTGAGTGGTGAATGATCCGGCGGTGGCCCCCGGACCGCCACACCTCATCAGATCGAAGACCCGGATCCCCGCGCTCGCGCAGGTGGTGATCGCGCGGGAGCGGGTCGTGGGGACGCTGGCGCGCGCCGCCGAGGGGCACCGCGTCCTCGAGGTCGTGGCGTCGGCAGGCTCGGGCAAGACGACCGCCGCCGTGCAGTTCCTCGCATCCCGCGACGGCCCTCGCGCGTGGCTCACGCTGGGCGAGGCCGACGGCAGCCCCGGCCGCTTCGTGACGTACCTGGCCGCCGCGCTCGACGACGTCGTGCCGGGCGCGTCGGAGCAGACGCAGGCCCGCCTGGCCGCCGGGGTCTCCCCCGCCGACTGCGCCGCGATGCTGGCCGAGGCCCTCCCCGAGGACGCGACGGTGGTGATCGACGACCTGCACCACATCGAGGACCGCCCGCCGGTGCTCGCCGTGCTGCGGGCGCTCACCGGGGCGGTGACGCCCGGCGCGCTGGTGGTGCTGGTGTCGCGACGCTCCCTCTCCGCCGAGCTGAGCCGGTCGGTGCTGACCGGCGCCGCGGGGCGCATGCCCGGCGGCTCCCTCGCCTTCACCAGCGACGAGGTGGGCGCGCTGCTCGAGGCGCACGACGTCGACGCCGAGCCGGAGGCGGTGGCCGACGCGTCCGGCGGGTGGGCCGCGGGCATCGTGTTCGACGCCGTCCGCGGGCGGCGCGCCGCGCCCGGCACCGCGGCCGACGACCCCTTCTTCGAGTACCTGGGCGCAGAGGTGCTGGCGCCGATCGCGCCGGACGTGCGGGCCGCGGTCGTCCGCAGCGCCGTCCTGGAGATCGTGGAGCCGCACGGCCTCGCGACGCTCCTCGACGTGCCCTCCGCCGACGCCCTGTACCTCGAGATCCGCCGCCAGCACCTGCCCGCGACGATCGAGCCGGAGGGGCTGCGCTACCACCCGCGGTTCCGCGAGTTCCTGCTGAGCCTGCTCGACCGCGACCCGGCCGCCCGGCGGACGCTGCTGGTGCGCGACGCCCGCCGCCTGGAGGAGGAGGGCCAGGTGGAGGAGGCGGCCGACCGCTTCCTCGCGGCCGGCGCCTGCGAGGAGGCCGCAGCGTGCGTCGAGGCCGCCGGCCCCGGCCTGATCGTGCGCGGCGACTGGGACAAGGCCGACCGCTGGTGCGCGTTGCTCGGCGAGGACCTGCTGTCCCGCCGGGCGGCGCTGCGGGGCGTGCAGCTCGGGGCCGTGCTGGCCGGCCGGCGGCCCGACCTGCCCGCCCTGGCCACGCGCCTGCTGGCCAGCGGCGAATACGCCCGGCTGGCCGAGGAGGCGCCGGAGGCTGCGGCCACCGCCGCGTTCGGCGTCCACCTCACGGGCGACTGGCGCCGGGCGAGCCGGATGCTGCCCCCGGACGGCACCGCGCCGGTGGTCCGCGCCACGCGGTACGTGCTCGAGGTGGGGTCCGGCGAGGGGCCGCCGCGCCCCTGGCCGCTGCACGAGATGCCCGCCGACCGCACCCAGATCGGGTTGGTGGAGTGCGGCCGCTACTTCCAGGGGCGGTTCGACGACATCGACGAGATGCGCCGCGACGACGAGGGCGTCGGCGCGCGGACGTCCGTCTACTACATCGCCAGCCTGCGCGAGCGGGGCCGCCTGGGCGACGCGCGGACGTGGCTGGAGCTGGCCCGCCCCTCGGCGACGGTGTCCGAGTGGCGGGAGTTCTGGCTCCACATGGAGGGCGAGCTGGCCTTCGCCGAGGGCGACCGCGAGGGCGGCCTGGCCATGGTGCGCGAGGCGCGGGCCATGGCCCGCGCGCGGGCCCACGGGCCTGCCGACCACGCGATCTTCGCGGTCACCGAGGGCAAGATGCTGGTGCGGCTCGGCCGGGTCGACGAGGCGGCCGAGCGCCTGCGCGAGGCCATGGCGTGGTCCCGGGGGCGGGGCCTGCCCGCGTTCTGGGAGCAGGCGGCCACCTGGCTCGCCGCCGCGCGGCTGGCGCAGGAGGAGCATCCCGACGCCGTCACCGAGCTGCTGCACGAGGCGATCGACGGGATGGAGGCCGCCGACCGGCGGCTGGAGCAGCCGGCGGCCCTCGTGTTCCTGGCCGAGGCGCGGTGGCGCGCGGGCGACGACGACGGCCACGACGAGGCCGCACACCGCGCCCTGGAGGTCGCGGAGCACATGGGCTCGTTCGGCCCGCTGGTCGCGGCGCTGGCCGACGTCCCGGACGTGCTGTCGCGGTGCATCGACGCCGGCGGCGCGCGCGAGGCCGACTGGCGGCGCCTCGCGCGCGCCGGCGAGGCGTCGCACGCGTCGAGCACCACCGCCGAGGCGCGCATCGTCATCGGCACCCTCGGCCGACTGCGGGTGGCGGTCGACGGGACCGAGCGGGACGTGAACCCGTCGCGGGCGATCGACATCGCCGCCGAGGTGGCGCGGGCGGGGTGGCGGGGCGTACCGCGCGCCGACCTGGTGGAGCTGCTCTCCGAGCACAGCGTCGACGCCCAGAACTACCTGCGCCAGGTGGTCCACCGCCTGCGCCGGATCGCCCCGGAGGGGGTGGAGCTGACCTCGGAGGACGGCATGCTGCGCTGGACGCCCGCCGGGGCGGTGGTCACCGAGGACGACGTCCTGCGCGCGCTGCTCGCCCAGGTGGGGCGCGAGACCGGTGACATGCGGCTGCGCACCCTGGCGGCGGCGCTCGAGCTGGCCGAGCGGGGCGTGCTGGTCACCGCCGCCGACACCGGGACGGCGGCCGAGCTGCGCGCCGCCCTGATCGCGGCCGTGGCCGAGGCGCGGCGCGAGTACGCGCGCCTGCTGCTGACGGCGGGACGCGCCACCGAGGCGGTCGCCGCCGCCCGGGGCGCGGTCACGGCCGAGCCGTTGCGCGAGGACGGGTGGTGCCTGCTGATGCGGGCGTCGGCCGCCGCCGACGGGCCCGCCGCGGTCGCGCCCGTCTACGCGGAGTGCGCCGCCTCGCTCGCGGAGATCGGCCTGGAGCCCTCGGCCGGCACCCGCGACCTGCTGCGCCGCCTGCGGGAGGCGGGTGGCCGGAGGGTCAGCGCGCCGGCCTGACCTCCGACCGCATCGCGGTCAGCTCGGCAAGCACCCGGCGCGCCGGCGCCAGCATCCGGCTCCCCTCCGGCGTGAGGCTCACCCGGCGCGAGGTGCGGTCGAGCAGCACCGCGTCGACCTTCGCCTCCAGGCGGCGGATCAGCTCCGACAGCGACGACTGGGCGACGCCCAGCACGGCGGCCGCGCGACCGAAGTGCAGCTCGTCGGCCAGGATCAGGAACGCCCGCAGCTCGTGCGGCGTGGGCCACCCCGGATCGGGCCGCGGCAGCTCGCGCCGCTCACGCGTCCTGCGCTCCATGACCGCCATCTCCATGTCGCCACCTCCGGGTCCGGGAAGCCGCCGACGGGGAGGCTACGGGCATGGCGTTTCGCGCCCGTACATGGTGCTGCGCAGGACGTTAATCGGATCGCAACATCGTGGTCGCCGGGCGCTCCGGCCCGTCCGCGGTCACCGCGCCATGGACGGGGAGCGGGAGGACATCGCCGGGCGCACCAGCACCACCGTCGCCGGCGCCCGCTCGATGACGGCCTCGATCTGCGCCCGCTCGTCGTTGCAGGGCGAGGCCGGGCCGTCCTCGAGCACGATCACGTCGAAGTCCTCCTCGTCCGCGAGGGCGAGGACCGCCTCCGCGAACGAGCGGCCCCGGACGAGGCGCGTGTCGAACGAGCGGGCGCCGGCCGCGGCGCGCTCGCCGGCGTCCAGCGCCGCGCACGCGTCGTCGACCGCCCGGCCGAGGGACGCCCCCAGCGGCTGCCCCAGCGGGATCACGACCACCGACGCCAGCACCACCTCGCCATCGCTCCCCGCGAACGCCGCCGCATGGTGCAGCGCCGCCTCCGGGCAGCCCCGCTGCGACGCCACCAGCACGCGCCTGCCACTCATCGGTCACGCCCCCTCTCGCGTTCCTCCGGCTCCGGCCGGTCCGCCACCAGCAGCACGTCGACCCCCTCCAGCTCGTTCAGGACCGCGCTGAGCAGGTCGCCGCGCAGCCGTGCCAGCATCCCTCGCGCCCGGGGCGCGGCCATCGCGAGTCGCGTGACCCCGCGCTCCCGGGCGAGGGCGACGACCGCCTCGGCCGTCGCGTCGCCCGACACCGGGACGAAGTGGGCGCCGAGCGTCGCCGTCAGCTCCCGCATCAGGTCGCGCTGACGGGCGCCCTCCTCGTCGAGCCGCCCCTCCGGGCAGACCACGTCCAGGTCGGCGCCGAGCCGACGCGCGGCCCGCCACGCGTGCCGTACCAGCCGCTGCGCGCCCTGACGGGGGTACGCGACCACCATCACGCGATCGGCCAGCGGCTGGGGGGCGGGCCGCGGGATGTGCTCGTCGACCGCGCCGGCCACCTCCCGGAGCGCCACCTCGCGGAGCGTCTGGAGATTCGGGGTCGTGAAGAAGTTGAGCAGCGCCGAGTCGACGCGCTCGGCCGGGTAGACCTTCCCCGCCCGGAGGCGCCCCTGCAGCTCGGCGGGCGTCAGGTCCACCAGCACGACGTCCTCGGCGTCCAGGAGGACGCGGTCGGGGATCGTCTCCCGCACGCGCACCCCGGTCAGCTCGAACACGCGGTCGTTCAGGCTCTCGAGGTGCTGCACGTTGACGGTGGAGATCACGTCGATCCCGGCGCCGAGGAGCTCGGTGACGTCGTCGAAGCGCTTCTCGTGCGCCAAGCCCGGCGCGTTGCTGTGGGCCAGCTCGTCCACGAGCGCGACCTCGGGGGCCCGGCGCAGCACCCCCGGGAGGTCCATGTCGCGGAGGACGATCCCGCGGTGCTCGGCCTGCCACGGCGGCACGACCTCGAGGCCCTCGGCCATCGCCGAGGTCTCCGCGCGGCCGTGGGGCTCCAGCCAGCCGATCACCACGTCGCGCCCCTCGCGGCGGAGCTCCTGGCCCTCCTCGAGCATGGCGTAGGTCTTGCCGACCCCCGCGGCCATCCCGACGTACACCTTGAGGTGCCCGGGCGTCAGGCCCCCAGCAGGTTGTGGATGACCAGGTCGATCAGCTTGATCCCGACGAACGGGGTGATGACGCCGCCCAGGCCGTAGATCAGGAGGTTGCGCCGCAGCAGCCGCGTCGCGCCGATCGCCCGGTAGCGCACGCCGCGCAGCGCCAGCGGCACGAGCGCCGGGATCACCAATGCGTTGAACACGATCGCCGAGATGATCGCGCTCTGGGGCGTGCCGAGGTCCATCACGTTGAGGCGGGCGAGGGGCCCCTGGCCCCCCTCCTGCGCGGCGTACGCGCCGACGAAGACCGCCGGCAGGATCGCGAAGTACTTGGCGATGTCGTTCGCGATCGAGAAGGTCGTGAGCGCGCCGCGGGTGATGAGCAGCTGCTTGCCGACCTCGACGATCTCGATGAGCTTCGTCGGGTCGGAGTCGAGGTCGACCATGTTCCCCGCCTCCTTGGCGGCGGTCGTCCCCGTGTTCATCGCCACGCCCACGTCCGCCTGGGCGAGGGCCGGCGCGTCGTTGGTGCCGTCGCCGGTCATCGCCACCAGGTGGCCCTTGGCCTGCTCCTCGCGGATCAGGGCCATCTTGTCCTCGGGCGTCGCCTGGGCCAGGAAGTCGTCGACGCCCGCCTCGGCGGCGATGGCCGCGGCGGTCAGCCGGTTGTCGCCCGTGATCATCACCGTGCGGATGCCCATCGCCCGCAGCTCCCCGAAGCGCCGGGTCATCCCCTCCTTCACCACGTCCTTCAGGTGCACGACCCCCAGCGCCCGGTCGCCGCGCGCCACCACCAGCGGCGTGCCGCCGGCGCGGGCGACGCGCTCCACGTCGGCGGTCAGCGCCTCCGGCACGGCGCCGCCGTGGCTCGTGACCCAGGCGCCCACGGCGTCGGCCGCGCCCTTGCGGATGCTCGTCCCGTTCATGTCGACCCCGCTCATCCGCGTCTCGGCGGTGAAGGGCACGAACCGCATCCCCCCGGCCCCCTCTCCGCGCTCGCGCAGGCCGAACCGGTCCTTGGCGAGCACCACGATCGAGCGGCCCTCCGGCGTCTCGTCGGCGAGCGACGACAGCTGGGCGGCGTCGGCCAGGTCGCGCTCGCTGACCCCGTCGGCGGGGATGAACTGCGCCGCCTGGCGGTTGCCGAGCGTGATCGTCCCGGTCTTGTCGAGCAGCAGGGTGTCCACGTCGCCGGCGGCCTCGACCGCCCGGCCGCTCATCGCCAGGACGTTGCGCTGCACCAGCCGGTCCATGCCGGCGATGCCGATCGCCGACAGCAGCGCACCGATGGTGGTGGGGATCAGCGCGACCAGCAGGGCGATGAGCACGGTCAGCGACACCTCGCCGCCCGCGTAGGTGACCATGGGGCGCAGGGTGGCGGTGACCACCAGGAACACCACGGTCAGGCCGGCGATCAGGATGTTCAGGGCGATCTCGTTCGGCGTCTTGCGACGGGACGTCCCCTCGACCAGGGCGATCATCCGGTCGATGAAGCTCGCGCCCGGCTCCTGGGTGATGCGCACGACGATCCGGTCGGACAGCACCCGGGTGCCCCCGGTCACGGCGCTGCGGTCGCCGCCCGACTCGCGGATCACGGGCGCCGACTCGCCGGTGATCGCCGACTCGTCGACCGCGGCGACGCCCTCCACCACGTCCCCGTCGCCGGGGATCAGGTCGCCCGCCTCGCAGACGACCACGTCGCCCGGCCGCAGGTCGGGCGCCGGCACCACCGACTCGCGGCCCGCGGCGTCGAGGCGGCGCGCCGTCATCTCGCGCCGGGTGGCGCGCAGGGCGTCGGCCTGCGCGCGGCCGCGGCCCTCGGCGACGGCCTCGGCCAGGTTCGCGAAGATCACGGTCAGCCACAGCCACACGGCGACGACCCCGGTGAACCAGAGGTCCTCCGTGCGGCCGCGGACCAGATCCGCGACGAGGATCCCGGTGGTGATGGCGCTGCCGATCTCCACCACGAACATCACGGGGTTGCGCACCTGCACCCGCGGGTCGAGCTTGCGCAGCGACGACCACAGCGCCGGGACCAGGACGTCCCTGGTGAGCAGGGGGCGGCGCCTGGCGGTCATCGGGCCTCCGGCGCGCCGGCCAGCTGGTCGAGGGCGATGTTGAGCCGCAGGACGTTGACCCGCGGCTGCCCCAGGAACCCGAGGCTGCGCCCCTCGGTGTGGTCGTCGATCAGCAGGTCCACCTCGTCGCGGCTCAGGCCGCGGACGGCGGCGATGCGGTTCGCCTGCAGCCGGGCGTTCGCCGGCGTGATGTCCGGGTCGACCCCCGAGCCGGAGGTGGTGACCATGTCCACCGGCAGGTCGGCCGCCGTGAGGCCGGGGGTGAAGGGCCGCTCGAGCGTCAGCGCCGCGGCGATGTTCGCGTCTACGGCGTCCTTCAGCGCGATGGTGTTGGGGCCGAGGTTCGCGAACGTCGTGGCCGACGGGTCGTACGCCGGCGTCGTCGCCGAGGGCCGGGAGTGGAAGTAGGCGGGCGACGTGAACACCTGGCCCGCCAGGTCGGTGCCGACGACGGCGCCGTCGACCCGCACCAGGCTGCCGTCGGCCTTCGCCGGGAACAGGCCCTGGAGGACGCCGGTCATCGCGATCGGGTACAGCAGCCCGAGGACCACGGTCATCAGCGCCACCATGGCGAGGCCGGTCCCCAGGGGACGCAGGGCGCGGGTCATCAGAAGGGCCTCCCCGACAGCTGGGTGGCGACGGGCCCGAGGGCGAGCGCCGGGATGAAGTTGAGGGCGGCGACGAGCACGATCACGAAGATCAGCGTCACCACGAAGGTGGGCGTCGTGGTCCGCAGCGTCCCGGCGCTGAACGGCGCCACGGGCCGGCGCACCAGGGCGCCCGCCAGGCCCAGCACGGCGAGGATCGAGACGAACCGGCCGAGCCCCATCGCGACGCCGCCGAGGGTGGCCGCCAGGTCCGTCGCGCCGTAGCCGGCGAACGCGCTGCCGTTGTTGTTCCACTGGGAGGCGTAGGCGTAGAACGCCTCGGCGAAGCCCTGCGGCCCGGTGTTGGACATCGACGCCGTCCCGGCGCTGGTGGTCACCGCCACGGCCAGCATCACCAGCAGCCCGATCGGCATGACCAGCACCCCGATCATCGTGAGCTTGATCTCGCGGGCGCCGATCTTCTTGCCGAGGTACTCGGGGGTGCGGCCCACCATGAGCCCGGCGATGAAGACCGCGACGACGACGAACAGCAGCATCCCGTAGATCCCGGAGCCCACCCCGCCGGGGGCGACCTCCCCGATGGTCATCAGGGCCAGGGTCACGGCGCCGGCGCCGCCCGTGAGGGCGTCGTGGCCGCCGTTGACCGCGCCGGTGGAGGTGCCCGTGGTGACGGCCGCCCACAGCGCGGTCGGGCCGGGGCCGAAGCGAACCTCCTTGTCGGACATGTTGCCGCCCGGCTGGAAGCCGCCGGCGGACCCGTCGCCCGCCTGCAGCGCGACGCCGCTCGACTGGAGCACCTCCGAGCCGCGGTTCTCGAACGGCACCATCACCGCGATCGCCACGACCAGGATCGCCATCATCGCCGCGAAGATCGCCCAGCCCTGGCGGCGCGAGCCCACCATGAGCCCGAACGTGTAGGTGAGGGCGAACGCGATGACCAGCTCGGCCCACAGCTCCACGTAGTTGGACACCGGGTTCGGGTTCTCGGCGGGCGTCGCCGAGTTGCTGTTGAAGTAGCCGCCGCCGTTGGTGCCGGCCTGCTTGATCGCGATCTGCGACGCCACCGGGCCGCGGTAGAGGCTCTGGGTGAGGGGGGCGCCGTCCTCGCCGGCGGTGCCAAGGGTGTGCGCCTCGTAGGTCTGGTACGTGACCGGGTGGTCGAACGTCTGCATGACGCCCTGCGAGCCCAGCACGATGCCCACCACGACGGCGAGGGGCACGAGCGCGTAGAGCGTGATGCGCACCAGGTCGGTCCAGAAGTTGCCGAGCATGTCGGTGCCGCGTCGCGCGAACCCGCGCACCACGGCGGCCATCACGGCGATCCCGACCGCCGCCGAGGCGAAGTTCTGCACCGCGAGGCCCGCCATCTGGCTGAGGTACGAGAGCGTCGACTCGCCCGCGTAGAACTGCCAGTTCGTGTTGGTCACGAAGCTGATCGCCGTGTTGAAGGCGACGCTCCAGCTCATGCCGGGGTAGTCGGCGGGGTTGAGCGGCAGGTGCCCCTGCAGGCGCAGGATCGCGTAGAGCACGGCGAAGCTCGCGGCGCTGAACGCGATGACCGCCCCCGCGTAGGACTTCCAGCCCTGCTCCCGGTCGGGGTCGATGCGCAACAGGCGGTACGCGCCGCGCTCGACCGGCCCCAGCACCCGCGACACGCCGGGGATCGGCTTGCGCTCGATCACGCGGTACAGGTACGCGCCGAGCAGCGGGGTGCAGATCGCCACCGCCGCCAGGAGGAATACGATCTGGGCGACGTCGTTGCCCGTCATCAGAAGCGTTCGGCGCGGAAGAGCGCGTACAGCAGGTAGACGAGGACGGCGGTCGCGACGACGAGCGCGGCGATGTCGCCGACGCCCATCAGCGGACCTTCCCGATCAGCGGGATCGCGACGGCGAGGAGCGCGAAGAGGGCGGCGGCGATCGCGAGTGCGGCGAGATCTCCCATGCCCCCGACGCTAGGAGCCGCCGCGTCAACCCGGCCTCAATGTCCTCCGGGCCGGCATCAAGATGTCGTCAAGGCGCGGCGGGCGCCGCTCAGATCCACCGCCGGCGTTTGAAGACGAGGTAGAGCACGACCGACGAGAGCAGCATCAGGCCGAGGGCCATCGGGTAGCCGGCCACCCAGTGCAGCTCGGGCATGTGGCGGAAGTTCATGCCGTAGATGGTCCCCACCAGCGAGGGCGCGAAGAGGATCGCCGCCCACGCGGAGATGCGCTTCACCTCCTCGTTCTGGCGGTTGGCGGCCTCGCTCAGCGCCCGCGTCTCGAGCGTGAGGTTGACGCTCAGGATGTTCTGGAGCAGCTCGCGGAAGCCGGCGACCTGCTCCTGGATCCGGAGGGAGTGGTCCTGCACGTCGCGCAGGTAGCGGAGCTCCTCGTCGTCGGGCCCCAGCCCCGCCATGAGCTCGTCGAGGATCCCGGGGAGCGGGGTCACGGCCCGCTGGAAGCCGATGACCTCCCGCATGAGCTCGTAGATCCGGCGGGAGGGGTTCCCGGCGGCCCGGAACACCTCGTCCTCGATCTCGTCGATGTCGTTCCCGATGCCGGCCCCGACGGGTGCGTAGTCGTCGACCACGCGGTCCACGATGGCGTGGAGGATCGCGATGGGCCCGCGGGCCAGGAGCTCGGGCCGGGCCTCCAGCTTGCGGCGCACCTCCCCCAGCGCCGCCGCCTGGCCGTGCCGGATCGTCACGACGAACGTCGGCCCGGCGAACACGTGCAGCTCGCCGAACTCGACGGTCTCGCTCTCGTCGACGTACCGGGCGGTGCGCAGCACCACGAACAGGGTGTCGCCGTAGCGCTCCAGCTTCGGCCGCTGGTGCGCGGTGACGGCGTCCTCCACGGCCAGGTGGTGCAGGCCGAACTGCTCCGCGATCTCCTGGAACTCCTCCGGCGAGGGCTGCGCCAGGCCGATCCACGCGACCCCGGCGCCGGCCCGGCAGTCGCGCGCGAGGGCGCCCAGGTCGTCGGCGGCCGCGACGGGACGGCCGTCGCGGTACACCGCCCGTCCCACGATCACGGCGCCGCCTCCAGGCGCAGGCGGTAGCCCACGCCCGTCTCGGTGACGAGGTGGCGGGGGCGGGCGGGGTCGTCCTCGAGCTTGCGGCGCAGGTTGGCCATGTAGACCCGAAGGTAGTGGGTCTCGTCGGCGTACCCCGGCCCCCATACCGCGCCGAGCAGGGCCCGGTGGGTCAGCACCCGCCCGGGGTGGCGCGACAGCTCGGCCAGCAGCCCATACTCGTGCGGGGTCAGGTGCACCGCCTCGCCCGCGCGGCGCACCTCGCGCAGGGCCAGGTCGACCTCGACGTCGCCGAACCGCACCGCCGGGGGGTCGCCCGCCGGGGCCGCCCCCCGGCGCAGCGCGGCCCGAAGGCGCGCCAGCAGCTCGCCGACGGCGTACGGCTTGGTGACGTAGTCGTCGGCCCCGGCGTCGAGCGCGGCGATCTTCTCCGTCTCCTCGTCGACCGCCGACACCACCACGATCGGCACCTGGGTCCACTCCCGCAGGCGCCGGCACACCTCCACGCCCGAGCCGTCCGGCAGGCGCAGGTCAAGCACCACCGCATCGGGCGGGCGCAGGGCGGCGGCGTCGATCGCCTCGGCCGCGGTCGCCGCGGTCGCGGGCTCGTATCCCGCCGCCGACAGCGCGGCCGACAGGCCGCGGAGCACCTGCGGCTCGTCGTCGACCACCAGGATCCGCGCCGCACCCATCACGCCACCTGAGGGACCGGGGCCGGGGGGAACGACAGCACGAACCGCGACCGGCCCGCGCCGGGCGCGCGCAGCACCGCCCCCTGGGCGTCGGCCAGGCCGCGCGCCAGCGCCAGGCCCACCCCGGTGCCGCCACCGGGGCCGGCCGTGGTGAAGGGGTCGAGCACCACCGGCGCCACGTCCTCCCGCAGGCCGGGGCCGGCGTCGCTCACCGCGATCTCGGTGCGCCCGTCGCGCACCTCCCCCTCGACGCGGATCGGGGGCCGGCCGTGGCGGGCGGCGTTGTGCAGCAGGTTCACGAGGATCCGCTCGCACAGGACCGGATCGGCGCGCACCAGCGGCAGCGTGTCGGGCACGTCCAGCACCACCTCGGCGCCGCCGAGCAGCGACGCGGCGGCCTCCAGCGCCCCCGTCGCGATCTCGGCGGGCGCGCACCAGTCCATCCGGGCCACGAGCGCCCCGGCCTCCAGGCGCGACAGGTCGAGCAGGTTCGCCACCAGCCGGTCGAGGCGGGCGGTCTCCTCCGCCAGCACCGCCAGCAGCTCGGCGCCCCCCTCGGCGCCGCCGGTCGTGGTGGCCAGGGCGTCGGCCGCCGTGCGGATCGCGGTGAGCGGGGTGCGGAACTCGTGCGACACGCCGTGCAGCAGGGCGGTCTTGAGCTCGTCGCTGCGGCGCAGGCTCTCGGCCTCGAGCGCACCGGCCAGCAGGCGGCCGCGCTCGACCGCCACCGCCGCGAGGCCGGCGACCGCCTCGGCGAAGCCGGGCGTGGCCCACCGCGGCTCGGCGCCGGGGCGCGCGGGCCCCACCACCAGCAGGCCGAGCGGCCGCCCGCCCCCCGCCAGGGGCACCGCGAACCCGTGCGCCGACGGCACCACCGCCACCGGCGCGCCGGCCGCGGCGTCGCCGGGGCCCAGCTCGATGCGGCACCACTCCACCCCGAGCGCCCGCGCGGCGGCGTCGGCCACCCCGGGGCCGGGCGGGCCGGGGCCGACCCCGCCGAGCGCCGTCCCGGCCATCTCGGCCAGCAGCTCGGCGTCGCGCCGGCGCTCCTCGGCCTCGGCCCGCTGGCGGCGGAAGCCGCCGGCGAGGTGGCCGGTGATGACGGCGGTGGCGGCGAGCACGCCCAGCGACACCCAGTCGCGCCCGTCGTTGACGCTCAGGGTGTGGACGGGCGCGACGAAGAACCAGTTGACCGCCACGGCCGACGCGACGGCCGTCGCCAGCCCCGGCCACACGCCCGACAGGCCGCTGACGGCCAGCACCAGCAGCGGGTAGCAGACGGTCAGGGACAGCTCGTTGACGTCGTCGCCGATCACGTCGATCAGCCACGTCACCAGCGCCACGCCGCCGAGCCCCGCGACGAGGCCCACGATCGACGCGGGCACCCCTGGGACCGTCAGCCTCATGGGACGGACGCTAGCGCCACATCACCCCGGCAGGGGGCCGCCGGCCAGGGCGACCGCCACGCCGATCGCGGCGGCCACGAGCAGCGTGGACACCACGCCCCGGCGCAGCACGAGCAGCGCGACGGCCGCCCCGGCCAGCACGGCGGCCTGCCAGCCCTCCTCCAGGGCGGCGGCGAGCGGGATCGCCGAGCCGACGATGGCGCCGAGGGCCGCGGGGCCGGCGCCGTCCAGGAACGCGCGCACCCGCGCGTCGGCGCGGAGGCGGTCGAAGCGGCGGGCGCCGATCAGGATGAACGAGAACGACGGGGCGAACGCGACGGCCCCCGCCAGCAGCGTCCCGCCCGTCCCCCCCTGCAGCGAACCCGCCCCCCCCGCCGCGTGCACCACGGGCCCGGGCGTCACCTGCCCCAGCGCGACGGCGTTGAGGAACTGGGTGTCGGTCATCCATCCGTAGCGGTCGACCGCGTCCCCCTGCATCATCGGGATGATCACGAAGCCCCCGCCGTAGGAGAGCGCGCCGACCTTCAGCGCCACCCAGGCCAGCGCGCCCAGGCCGCCCGTCGCGGCGGCCGCGACCGGCGCGGCGACCAGCAGTCGCGCCGTGCCGCCGCCCGACGCCCCGCGGGCCGCGACCTCCAGGGCGCCGCAGCCGAGCAGCACCACGACCACCCACGGGCCGGCCGTCGCCGCGGCGGCGAGGCCGAGGAGCACCCAGAGGACCCACCGCGCGCGCCGGGAGCCGCCCCCGCGGCGCCACCCGGGAGCGAGCAGCCCGAGGCCGGCGTGCAGCGCCACCGCCGCCACAGCCGCCCCCGCGCCGGCGCCGGCGCCCCGGACCCAGTCGGGCGGCGCGCTCGCCAGGAACACGACCGAGAGGGCGATGATCGCCACGAGCCCGGGGAGGATGAACCCGGCCCCGCCGACGAGGGCCCCCGGCACGCCGCCGAGGCGCCAGGCCGAGAAGATCGCGAGCTGGGTCGACCCCGGCCCCGGCAGCAGGTTGGTGGCGGCGATGGCGTCCTCGAACTCCTCCGCCGACAGCCACCCCCGGCGGCGGACGCACAGGTCGCGCAGCAGCGCGATGTGCGCGGGCGGACCGCCGAAGCCCACGACGCCGATGCGGGTCCACTCCCGGGCGATCGTGGCCGGCGGCAGCCGCGCCTCGGACGGAGGGTCACTGGGCACCCCCACACGGTATGCGGAGGAGGCGACGGCGGCGGATGCGACCCGGCCCGGCCGGCGCCGCCGACCGCCGCGCCGTCCGTCAGGCGGCCCGCACGACGCACCGGAAGCCCAGGTGCGACGTGGCGCTCTCGACGCTCTCGGACTGGCGCGCCGCCGGCCGGTAGCGCAGGCAGTAGCTCGGGGCGCACAGGTGGGAGCCGCCCTTGATGACCCGGCGCGGGTACGTCTCCCCCGGCAGCACGCTCGCCGCCTCGTCGGTCACCCGCGGGTTGCGCGGCACGCAGCACGGCCTGGCCGTCCGGTCGGGGAGCGCGAAGAAGTCGGTCGTCCACTCCCAGACGTTGCCGGTGACGTCGGCCAGCCCGAAGCCGTTGGGCGGGTAGCTCCCCACGGGCGAGGTCCCGGTGTGGCCGTCCTCGGCGAGGTTCTCGTACGGGAACCGGCCCTGCCACGTGTTGGCCATGTGGCGTCCGCCCGGCCGGAACTCGTCGCCCCACGCGAACACCGCCGACTCCAGCCCGCCACGGGCCGCGCGCTCCCACTCGGCCTCCGTCGGCAGCGCCTTCCCCGCCCACGCGGCGTAGGCCTCGGCGTCGCGGTACGACACCTGGGTCACCGGGTGGTCCTCCCGCCCCGCGACGGTGCTGCCCGGGCCCTCCGGCGACCGCCACGTGGCCCCCGGCGTCCAGGCCCACCAGTTGCGCACGTCGCGGAGGTCGACCGGCCCCTCGCTCCCCCGGAAGACGAGCGATCCGGGCACGAGGAGGTCGGGGTCGGCGCCCGGATACTCGGCGGCGTCGGGCGCCACCTCGGCGTCGGTCACGTGGCCGGTGTCCTCGACGAAGGCGGCGAACGCCGCGACGGTCACCGGCGTCTCGTCCGCCCAGAGGCCGTCGACCGCGACGCGCCGGACGGGCGCCTCCTCCGGGTAGAAGTCCGCCGAGCCCATGAGGAACTCGCCGCCGGGGATCCAGCGCATCCCGGGCGCCGGGGGCGTCCTCGCGCGTCCGGCGGTCGACGCGTCGGGCTGATGCTCGGGCATCGGTTCCTCCTGTGGGGTGACGGTCTATCGGGGGAGGTTGCCCGCCCCGGCGGGGGCACCGCACTTCACCCGGGTGACCCTGCGTGCCGGAACCGTCGCGGTGTTGACCGCCGGCGGATCCGGGGCGAGCGTCGGGGTCCCGACCGAGGAGCGCCGGGATCGACGACTGGGAAGCCTTCTTCCGGACCGTGTTCGACCGGTCCGGCAATCCGATGAGCCTCATCGACGAGCGGCTGACGCGCGTCGACGTGAACCCCGCGACCTGCGCGATGTACGGCGTGGCGCGCGAGCAGCTGGTGGGGAGGCGGATCGACGGCATGCTCCTCGGGGGCCGGATGCCGGTGAGCGCCCCCACCTGGGACGAGGTGATGCGGCACGGCGCCGGGACCGGCGAGGCGACCGTCGTCCGGCCCGACGGCGGGCACCTCGAGGTGGAGTTCGCCGCCCAGCCGGGGGTCATCGGCGGGCGCCGGCTGGTGCTGCTCGTCGTCACCGCGACCGAGGAGGAGGACCCCCTGGCGGCGGGCGGGCAGGGCGACGCGCCGCTGACCTCGCGCGAGCACGAGGTCGTGCGGCGGCTCGCGCTGGGGCTCACGAGCCGGGAGATCGCCGACGAGATGGTGCTGTCGCACGAGACCGTGCGGACCCATGTGCGCAACGCCATGGGGAAGGTGGATGCGCGCACCCGGGCCCAGCTCGTGGCCATCGCCCTGGTGGGGAGGATGCTCTCGCCCACCGCGTGAGGCGTCCGCCCCGCGTGCGGGGAAGTTCACGCGGATGCGGTATCGACCGCCGGAGCGGGGGCGCGCATCATCCTCCGGGTGCCCGATGCGACCACCACCCCGGCCGCGTCGGCGCGCACCACGTGAGCGATCTGCTGGCGGCGCTGCTCGACAGCGTCGACGACGCCGTCTTCGTGCTGGACGGCGGCGGCCGGGTCCGGTCGGCGAACCCGGCGGGCGGGCGCCTCGTGGGCCGCGAGTGCCGCGACCTGCTCGGCGTCGATTTCCACGACGCCCTGCACGGTTGCGGGCTCGACGGCGACGGCGGCCCGCGCGGGGAGTGCCCCCTCGCGCGGAGCCGCCGGCTCGGCGAGCCGCTGCGGAGCGACCCCGACCTGCTGCTGCGCGGCGACGGCACCCCGGTGCCGGTCGCGCTGGCGGGGACGCCGCTCGGCCACGGGGGCGGTGACGGCTGGCTGGTGGTCGCCTCGGACCGATCGGCGGCGGCGGCCCTGGAGGAGCGCGTGCGCCGCGACGACGAGGCGCGCTCCGCGGCGAGCCGCATCCGCGCCGCCCTGAGCGAGGACCGGTTCGTGCTGCACGCCCAGCCGGTGATGGACCTGACGACGGCCGGCGTCGTGCAGCACGAGCTGCTGCTGCGGATGGCGACGCCCGACGGCGGTCTGGCCCTGCCCGGCGACTTCATGCCGGTCGCCGAGGAGCACGGCCTGGTGCGCGCGATCGACGGCTGGGTGATCCGCCGGGCGGCGGCGCTCGCCGGGACCGGACGACGGGTGCAGCTCAACCTCTCGGCGACGTCCCTCGCCGACGCCGGCCTCGCGACGGCCGTGGAGGACGCGCTGATGGTGTCGGGCGCCGACCCGGCCGACGTGGTGATCGAGGTCACCGAGACGGCGGTGATCCGCAACGAGGCGGCGGCGTCCGCCTTCCTCGCCCATGTGCGGGACCTCGGCTGCCGCGTCGCGCTCGACGACTTCGGCACCGGCTACGGCGGCTTCCACCACCTGAAGACGCTCCCGGTGGACATCCTGAAGATCGACGTGGAGTTCGTCCGCGACCTTCCGGCCAGCCGCGCGAGCCGCCACGTGGTGGAGGCGGTGGTGAGCCTGGCCCGGGCCTTCGGGCACCGGACGATCGCCGAGGGCGTCGAGAACCGCGAGGCGCTCGTGATGCTCGCCGAGGTCGGCGTCGACTTCGCCCAGGGCCACTTCATCGGCCGCCCCGGCCCCCTCCACGACGCGTTGGGGACGCCCCGGGACTGAGGGGCGGCGGCCCCCCGGCCGCCGAGGTGGCTCGTGGCCCGGCGCCGCCGGGCCGCGACGGGCAGGATGGGGCCATGGACATGGACGAGCGCCCGAACATCGAGGACCCGGGCTGGGGCGAGCTCCGCGATCACGACGGCTTCCGCGCCCGCCGCGACCGGATCGGCCACCGGCTGGGGACGGAGCGCCTCGGGGTGAGCCTGTGGGAGATCCCGCCCGGCGAGGCGGCGTACCCGTACCACTGGCACCTCGCCGAGGAGGAGCTCCTGGTGGTCCTGGCCGGCGCGCCGGCCCTGCGGACCCCCGACGGGTGGCGGGACCTGCGGCGCGGCGACGTGGTGACGTTCCCGCGCGGCGCGGGCGGGGCGCACCAGCTGGTGAACCGCACCGGCGAGACCGTCCGGTTCCTGGCGGTGAGCACCAACGGGGAGCCCGACATCGTGCTGTACCCCGACTCCGGGAAGCTCGGCGCCGCCGAGCGGCTGCCCCACGGCGGAGGCCTCTCGGAGTACTTCCGCCTGGCCGACGGGCTGGACTACTGGGAGGGCGAGACCGCGCCCGAGCCCTGACGGGCACGGCGCGTCAGGCCTCCGGGCGCCAGGCCTCCGTGAGCGGACCGCCCGCGCCGTGGACCGGGTCGGTGCCGGGGAGGGGGACGGCGGCGATGTTGGCCAGCACCTCGTCGCGCTCGGCGGGGTCGCCGCGGCGCAGGTCGCACCACATGCCGCCCGGGTAGGCGCCCACCACCACCAGGTCGGCGCTCTGGCCCGCGTTGAAGTGGCCGGTCCCCGCGGGGAGCACCAGCACGTCGCCCCGTCCCACCTCGAACGTGCGGCCGGCCGGGCCGCCCAGGGTCACGGACGCCGCGCCGGCGACGATGCCGAGCACCTCGTGCGCCGTCGAGTGGAAGTGGTGGAACGCGTAGATCCCGTCCACCCAGGCCCCCAGCCAGCCGTTCGCGGCGAGGAGGTCGATGCAGGCGCGCGGCGTCCCGGTGCCGGGGACGCCGTGGTACACGAGCACCGGCAGCGGCGAGTTCGGAATCGCTCCGGCGCCGGGGAAGCGGTGCTCCTCGGGCACGGTCACCGGCGCACCAGCCGCAGCCACGCCGTCCCGGCGATCGCCGCGGCCACCGATCCCACCAGCACGCCGAGCTTCGCCGCGTCCACCAGGGCCGGATCGCCGTAGGCGAGCTCGGTGATGAACAGGGACACCGTGAAGCCGATCCCCGCGAGGAGCCCCACCCCGGCGACGTGCGCCCAGCGGACCCCGGCCGGCAGGCGGCTCAGGCCCAGGCGGACCGCCAGGAACGTGCCGCCCGTGAGGCCGACGCACTTGCCCACGATCAGGGCGACCGCCGCCGCCGTGGCCACCGGGGTCTCGCCGGCCGCCTCGAACGCGGCGCGGTCCAGCACGATCCCCGCGTTGGCCAGGGCGAAGATCGGCAGCACCACGAAGCTCGACCACGGGTGCAGCGCGTGCTCCATGCGGGTCAGCGGCGACACCGCCTCCCTCGACAGCCAGGAGAGCCGCCGCCACTGGTGCGCGTCGCCGTCGGGCACCGCCGGGTGGTCGTCGGTGCGCTCCGCCGTCAGCACCGCCTCGCGGCTCACGGCCGCCGGCGACTGGAACGGGCGCGTCGGCGTGATCATCGCGATCGCGACGCCCGCGATGGTGGCGTGGACGCCCGACTCGAAGACCGCGAACCACACGGCCGCGCCGAGCACCAGGTACACGCCGATGTGCCGCACCCCCAACTCGCGGACGCCCCACATCGCGAGGAGCCCCACCGCCGCCGCCGCGAGCCACGCCAGGGAGAGCCCGTCGGTGTAGACGAACGCGATCACCACGATCGCGACGATGTCGTCGACCACGGCGACGCCCAGCAGGAACGCCATGAGCGGCGACGGGACCCGCCGGCCCAGCGCCGCCAGGGCCGCCAGCGCGAACGCCACGTCGGTGGCGATCGGGATCCCCCACCCCTCGGCCAGGCCGTCCCCCGCCGTCATCGCCGTGAAGATCAGCGCGGGGACGATCACGCCGCCGAACGCCGCGAACATCGGCAGCAGCGCCGCCTGGCGGGTCGACAGCTCGCCGAGCACCAGCTCCCGCTTCACCTCCAGGCCGATGACGAGGAAGAAGATCGTCATGAGGCCGTCGTTCACCACGTGGAGCAGGTTCTCGGTGATCGAGTGGTCGCCGATCGTGATGGTCACGTCGGTGGACCAGAAGCTCTCGTACGACCCCGTCGCGACGTTCGCCCAGATCAGGGCGATCACGGACGCCGCCAGGAGCACCACGCCCCCGGCGATCTCCAGTTGCGTGAACTGCCGGATCGGCCCCAGCACCCGGCGCGGGACCGGACGCCCGGAGCGCGACCACGGCATCCGCACCCCCGTCTCGCTCACGGGCGCTTCCTCGCCGGGCCCGGGCGCCGCGCGGCGGGCGAGGGCGGCCGCGGGGGCGGCACCCCGGACACGGCGTCCGCCACCCGCGACAGGGAGCGGTCGAGCGCGTCGAGCTCCGGCCCCGGCAGGTCGCCGATCAGCGCCTCGAGCCGGCCGGCCACCAGCGCCTCGGCCGAGGCGAGCACCGCGCGGCCGTCCGGCGTCAGCGCGAGCGCCTGGCGGCGCCGGTCCTGGGGATCCCGCTCGCCGCGCGCGACCAGGCCCACCCGCTCCAGCGCCCCCACCACCTGCGACACCGCCGCCTGCGTGATCCCGGCGGCCCGGGCGATGTCGGCGCCCATGCCGCGCCCGCCGTCGATGGCCCGCAGGGTCTGCAGCTGCACCACCGTCAGGGGCGGGTCGTGCGCCGCGAGCGTGCGCTCCATCCAGCGGGCCAGCGCCGGGCCGAGCCGGCTCAGCGCCGCACCGACGCGGGTTGCGGACGACCGCCTGGGGGGCATAATGATTTAGAGTACTTTACTGTTCATGACGCTTACCCACTTGACGATACCCCTCGCGGCCGCGGCCGTGGCGGCGGTGGCGCTGCGCCCCCGGGCGTGGCGCCCCGCGATCGCCGCCTGCGCGCTCGCGCTGGCGGCCCTCGCGCTCGCCCCCGACGCGGCGGTGGTCCGCGAGGCGGCCGCCGCCGTCGCCCCGCTGGCGGTGTTCCTGGCGGCCGCGATCTGGCTGAGCGACCTGGCGGCCGCCAGCGGTCTCGCCCGGCGGCTGGCCGGCGCCCTCGCCCGGCTGGCGGGCGGGTCGCCGCGTGCGCTGTTCGCCCTGGTGTGCCTGTGCTGCGCCGCGCTGACCGTCGCCGTCTCGCTGGACGGCGCGGTGGTGCTGATGGCGCCGGTGATCCTGGCCCTCGCCCCGTTGGGCGACCGGCTGGCGCGGCCCCTCCTGGCCGCCACGATCGTCGTCGCCAACGCCTTCTCGGTCGCCGTCCCGCAGGGCAACCCGGTCAACCTGATCGTGATGGAGCGGCTGGGGCTCGGGCCGGCGGCCTTCGCCGCGGCCCTCATCGGCCCGGCGGCCCTCGCGACCCTGGTGGCCGCCGGCGTGGTGGCGGCGGCCGAGCGGCGGGCGCTGGCCGGCCGCCTCGCACCCGCGGGCGCACCGGCGGCCGGACCGTGGAGCGCGGGCGAGCGCCTCGCGGCGGCGGCGCTGGCCGCGGCGGCCGTGCTGGGCATGGCGTCGCCATGGGCCGGCCTGCCGCCGTGGGCGCCGCTCACGGCCGTCGCGCTGGCCACCGCGCTCGCGGCCGGCCCGCTGGGCGTGGCCCGTCCCCGGATCGCCCTCCCGGCGCGCGTCTGCGTGCAGGTCGCCGCCCTGTCGGTGGCCGTGGGCGCGGCCGCGGCGGCGGTCGGCACGCCGCCGTTCACCGCGGGCTCCGCCGCCTCGGCGGTCGCCCTGGCGCTGGGCGTCGCGGTCGCGGCATGCATCGTCAACAACCTGCCGGCGGGCATCGTCGCCGCGGGGCTGCTGTCGGCCCACCCGCTGACCGCCGCCGCGAGCCTGACCGGCCTGGCCGTGGGCTCCGTGGCCACCCGCCACGGGTCGGTGGCCACGCTGCTGGCGATCGAGCGCACCGGAGCGGGGGCGCGCATGGGCGGCCGGCGGCACCTGCTGGTGCTCGGCCCCGCCGCGGTGCTCGGCACCGTCGCCGCCGCCGCGGCGCTGGTGCTCTGCGGCATACCTGGGGGATAGTCCCACGGGTCCGCGTTCACCCGGGTGACCCCCGCCCCCCGCCCGGGCGGCGGCCGCCCGGCCATGTGGACTCGGATGGCCCGAACCGCCAGGAGCCGGATGTCGCGTCACGAGGACGAGGAGCAGCAGGTCACCGAGACCGGCGCGCCGCGAACGCGGCCGTCCGAGATCATCGTGCGCGGCGTCCTGACGCTGCTGCTGATCGGTCTCATCGCCTGGATCCTGCTGGGCAACGTGAGCGACCTGGAGGCCGTGGGCGAGGCGCTCCAGGGCGTCTCGGCGGAGGCCGGGGTGCTCCTGATCTTCATGGTGCTCGCGGTGCAGTGCCTCGTCGCGACGCAGTGGGCGCTCACGGTGCCCGGGCTCGGGATCACGCGCGGGCTCGTGGCGGTGGAGGGGTCCACCGCGGTCTCGAACACCGTGCCGGGACCGTCGGGCACCGCGACCCGCCTGGGGATGCTGCGCTCGTGGGGCTTCTACACGGAGGAGTTCGCCCGCAGCTGGCTGTTCACCAGCTCGCTCACCAACTTCATGGTGGTCGCCGGCCCCATCGCGGGCGTCCTGATCGCCGTCGCGATCGGCGACGCCTCGTGGCAGCTCATGGTGCTCGGCCTGGTCGCCGCCGCCCTCTCGGTCGCGGCGATCGTGATCGTGTGGATGATGGTGCGCCGGGAGGCGTTCGCCTACAAGGTGGGCGCGCTGTCCGGCCGACTGGTGCGGTGGGCCCAGGGCGTGACCCACCGGCGCCCCAGCGAGCACGACTTCGCCGAGGCGGCGGTGAGCTTCCGCACGGGGCTCATCGAGCTGTGGTCCCACAACGGCGGGCGCATCGTCACCGCCGTCGTCGCCGTGTACATCGGCAACGGCCTGATCCTGGCCGTGTCGATGCGTGCCGTCGGCCTGGGCATCGACGAGCTGCCGATCGGCTCGATCGCGGTCGTCTACACGGTCGTGCGCCTGCTGACGATCGTGAACTTCACGCCCGGCGGCGTCGGCGTGGTGGAGGCGCTATACACGGCGGCCTTCCTCGCCGTCACCGGGGGCGACTACCAGTCGCAGATCGTGGCCGGGATCATCCTGTTCCGCGGCCTCACCTACGCGGGTCCGATCATCATGGGGGTCATCGCCCTGCTGGTCTGGCGCTTCCGGCGCCGGTGGCGCGTCCCGGCCAAGCCGGAGCCCGCGTCGACGGCGGCCGTCGGCGCGACGCTGGCCGGCAGGGAGCCCCCCGAGCACTAGGAGGAGGAATGGACGGTCCGGTGGTGATCGGGTTCGACGGGTCCGAGGTCTCGGAGGCGGCCATCCGCGCCGCCGCGGGGATCCTGCGCCCCGGCCCCGCGCTGGTGGTGGCGGTGCACGAGGCGGGCATCGCCTTCCAGGCGCAGGTGGGGATGGACATCCAGGCCGTGCCGATCGACTACGCCGTCACGGCGATGGCCGACGAGGCGCTCATCGAGGGGGCCCGCACGCGGGCCGCGCGGGGCACCGAGATCGCGCGCGAGGTCGGCTTCCAGGCCGAGCCCCTGGTCGCCGTGGACGAGAGCGGCATCGGCGAGACGCTGGTGCGGGTCGCGCAGGACCGGGGCGCCTCCGCCATCGTGGTGGGCGCCCACCGCTACGGGCGCATGGAGCGGCTGTTCCTGGGCAGCACCTCGCGCGTGGTGCTCGAGCACGCGCACTGCCCCGTGCTGGTGGTGCGGCCCGACTAGGCCGACGCGGTGACGCCGCCGGTCGCCGGGGCCTCCTCGTCCGCCGGGATGAGGGGGTCGCGCGGCAGGCGGCCCGTCATGAACAGCGTGCCGAGCACCACGACGGCCAGCACGATCATGCCGTTGCGCAGCGCGCCCAGCTGCGCGTCCTCGTAGGCGCCGGCCACCGCGTCCTGCTCGGCCGGCGACAGGTCGGTCTGGCTCAGCGCGTCCTCCACGTCGGCGACCGACACGAAGTCCACCCCGGCGCTGAACTGCACCGCAGCCTGCTGCTTCAGCGCCGGGTCGAGTTGCTCCGCCCCCTGGACGCCCGCCAGGAACTGGGCCGACAGCGCCGCGATCACCACCGCGCCCACCAGGGCGGTCCCCAGCGACGAGCCCAGGTTCTGCGCCGTGTACTGGAGGCCGCCGACCTCGCTGCTGCGCTCCTCCGGCACCGCCGACACCAGGACGTTGCCGAGCTGCGACGCCAGCGCCCCCATCCCGAAGCCCATGAGGATGAACGGCAGGGTGGTGACCGACGCGTCCGCGCCCTCCTCGAACCGGGCCGCGAGCACCAGCACGGCCAGCAGCATCAGCAGCAGCCCGGCCTGGCAGACCCGCCGCGGGCCCACATGCGGCAGCAGCTTCGGGATGGCGGGGGCGGCGACCACCAGGGCCAGGGACAGCGGCAGCATGCGCAGCCCGGTCTCGAACGAGTCGAGCCCCAGCACCATCGTGAGGAACAGGGGCATCGCGAAGAACATCCCCATCATCACCAGGTACTGGAGCAGCAGCACCGACAGGCCGCCCGTCACCTGCCGGTTGCGCAGCAGGGCCGGGTCGAAGAGCGGCTCCTCCCCCCGCTCGGTGCGCCGATGCAGCCACCCGACGAGGAACCAGAGGATCAGGAGCCCCCCGACCAGCATCCACGCGACGGCCGAGATGCCGAACAGCTCGGGTGTCGCGTCGGGGCCGTCGGCGATCTTGGGCTGCACCCAGCCCCACGCCCCGGACTGCACGACGGCGATCACCGTGAGGCCCAGCCCCACGGCGGAGAGCACGGCGCCCACCAGGTCGATCCGGGGCCGCGTCGCCGCCGGCGCGTCGGCGATCGACCGGCTGCCGATGAGGATGGCGGCCGCGATCGGCACCTCCGCGGCGAACACCCACCGCCAGCTGAACTCCGCCGTGACGAACCCGCCGATGATCGGCCCCGCGGCGATCGCCACCGCCGCCGACGCGGCGATCACGCCGTATGCGAAGGCGCGCCGCCGGCCGGTGAAGTTGCCGGCCACCAGGGCGACCACCGTCGGCATGATCAGCGCGGCGCCCAGCCCCTCCAGCACCGACCAGCCGATCAGCAGCACGGTCACGTTCGGCGCGAGCGCCGTGATCAGCGAGCCGGTGGCGTAGATCACCAGGCCGATGCGCAGGGCGCGCTTGCGCCCGATCAGGTCGCCGATCTTGGCCCCGGTGATCATCCCGGCCGCCATCACCAGCGTGTACGCGGTGATGACGCCCTGGATGGCGGTCACCGTGGTGTCGAGATCGTCGACCAGCGCCCCGATCGACACGTTCATCACGCTGGCGTCGACCGTCATCAGGAACTGCGCCAGCGCCAGGAGCATCAGCACCCCGGTCCCGCCGTCTCTGCCCGCCCTGGTGCCGATCACGCCCTCCCGCCGTCGCGTGGCGCCACCGTAGGGGGGCCGCGCGGGCCGCCCGGACGGGCATCGGCGTTCACCCGGGTGAGGGAACCCCCCGCGCCGACGGCCCCCTTCCGCAGGTGCTCCGATGGAGCCGACCGGTACCGCACGAAAGGAGCGTCATGGACTGGAGCGTCTGGGATGTGATCTGGACGAGCTTCATCTTCTTCTGCTGGATCGCCGTCCTCGTCATCTTCTTCCAGGTCGTCATCGACATCTTCCGGAGTCATGACCTGTCCGGCTGGGCCAAGACGGGGTGGCTGATCTTCATCGTGATCCTGCCCCTGATCGGCCTGCTCGTGTACATCGGCGTGCGCGGCCGCACCATGGCCGAGCGCGCGGCGAAGGACCAGTTGGACCGGGCGGACGCGATCAGGAAGGCGCAGGGGATCGCCGCACCCGGCACCCCCGCCGACGAGATCGCCAAGGCCAAGGACATGCTCGACTCGGGCGTGATCGACCAGGCCGAGTTCGACCAGCTCAAGAAGAAGGCGCTCGCGACCTAGGACGTCGGGCGGCGCCGGTCAGGTGTGGCCCGCGGCCGAACGGCCGCGGGCCAGCCGGCGCGCACGGAGCACCTCGGCGACGGACCACGCCTGGAACGGGCACCCCGTCGCCGCGTGCGGAGCGTCGCCGTCGGCGGTCTCCGACACCGACCCGAGGCCCCAGTCGCACAGGTGGGCCTCCAGCCCGTCGGTGACCCCCTCCACCGGCTCGCCGGCGCGGAGCGAGGCCTCGACGAACGGGCCGATCAGCCACGGCCACACCGTGCCCTGGTGGTACGCGGCGTCGCGCTCGGCGGGTCCGCCGCGGTGGCGGCCGCGGTAGGCGGACTCCCCGGGGGCCAGCGACCGGAGGCCCATCGAGGTGAGCAGGCGCTCGCGGGCCACGCGCACCGGGGCGGCGTCCCGCAGCGGCCCGTGCGGCAGGGCGACGGCCAGCAGCGCGTTGGGCCGCACCGCGGCGTCGTCGCCGCCCGGCCCGTCAACCACGTCGAGCACCGCGCCGCCACGCACGAAGCGGGCCGCGAACGACGCCCGCGCCCGCGTCTCCAGGTCGGTCGCGGTCGCCACCAGCCGGGTGTCGCCCGCCCCGAGCTCCCGTGCCACGGCGAGCGCCTCGATCCACAGCGCGTTCACCTCCACCGGCTTCCCGGCGCGGGGCGTGACCGGCGTGCCGTCGACGCGCGCGTCCATCCACGTGAGCGCCCAGCCGGGGGCGCCCTGGGTCAGCAGGCCGTCGGCGGGGTCGACGCGGATGCCGTACCGGGTGCCGGCGACGTGGGCGTCGATCACCGCCCGCAGCGCGGGCGCCGCCAGGGCCGCCAGGTCGCCGTCGCCGGTGGCCGCCACGTGCCGGCCCAAGGCGTGGGCGAACCAGAGCGTCCCGTCCACCGTGTTGTACTCGGGGCTGCCGCTGTCGGTGGTGTTGGCCAGCATCCCCTCGGACAACAGGGACGCCGACCGCTCCAGCAGCAGCCGGCCCTCGTCCGCCCGCCCCGTCTCCAGGAACAGGCCGGCGTACGAGGTGAGCGCGTCGCGCGACCACTCGCCGAACCAGGGATAGCCGGCCACGACGGTCGGCCCGACGACCACGAACGCGTCGGCCGCGACGGCCAGCAGGCGGTCGGCGTCGTCATCGGGCCGCGCCGCCGCCGCGACCGACCGCGCGCGCCCGGCGGCCGCGGCCACCACCGCCGCCCCCGGCGGCGGCGCGTCGTCCAGGTCGCCCGCCCACGCGGTGACCGCGGCCTCCTCCCCCGGCCCCAGCTCGGCGGCGAAGCGCCCGGCACTCCACAGGTCCTCGCGGTCGGACAGCCCGCGCGCCGCCTCCTCGCGGTGGCGCAGCCCCACGTACCAGGCGCCGCCGGGCGCCCAGCCGGGGCCCGCGACGCGGTACGCGCCCTCGAACGCGAACCCGCCGGGCCCGTGCTCCACGGCGGGCGGCGCCGGCCCGGTGCGCTCGCCGTGGGCGTCGCGCCATGTGCACAGCGGCTCCAGCTCCAGCCGCACCGGGCCGTCGGCGTGCACCACCCGGTGCACCACCGCCACCGCCGGCCTGCCGCGGGCCATCGCGACGCGCCGCTCGATGACCACGCCGCCGACCCGCCACCGCCAGCACGGCACGCCGTCCACGACGGCGAACGACTCCAGGTGCACGTGGCCGGCGGGCGCGACGACGCCGTCGGCCCATTCGTGGGTCGCCAGCTGCACGCGGGCGTCGCCGATCACCAGCACCGGGTCGAGCGCCACCAGCCCCATCATCCGGCGCCCCGGGGAGCCCGCCGAGACGCACAGCAGCCCGTGGTAGCGCCGCGCCTCCAGGCCGCCGGCGGTGCCCATCGCGAACCCGCCGAGGCCGTCGGCCACGAGCCATTCGCGCGCGGCGGACGCCGCGAGGTCGCCCAGGACCTGGCGGCCCACGGCGGGGATCCCCCCCGCGCCCCCGCCCGCGTCGCGATGAGGTCGGCCACCAGGCCCGTCCACCCGGTCTGGTGGGAGGCGCCGAGGCCCCAACCGAGGTCGCCGTGGGAGTACTCGGTGAAGAGCAGCGCGGCCCGCCACGACGGGTCGTCGCGGAAGCGGGCGACCTCGCCGAAGCAGGGGCGCCGCCCCTCCTCGTCGAGCAGGAAGATGGCGATGAGCCGCCGCCGCAGGTCGTCGGCAACCTCGGTGAGCGTCGCCTGGCGCCCCGAGCCGGTGGGGTGCTCCACCGTGAGCTCGTCGCCGAAGAACTCCCCGTAGCGCTCGAGCGCCTCGATGACCAGGTAGTTCACGGGGAACCAGATCGGGCCGCGCCAGTTGGAGTTGCCGCCGAACATCCCGGTCTGCGACTCGGCCGGCTCGTACCCGACGGTTCCGATCGTGCGCCCCTCCCAGGTGAGCTCGTACGGGTGGTCGCGGTAGGCCGCCGACAGGGCCCGCAGCCCGTACGGCGACAGGAACTCGTCCTCGTCGAGCACCCGCGTGAGCACCCGCCGCAGGCGCTCCTCGTCCAGCACCGAGACGATGCCGCCCGTCCCCTCCGGACGCGCGCGGACGGCCCGGAACAGGGCGGGCCGCTGCCGCACCACCGACTCGAAGAGCGGCCAGAGATTCGGCAGCGCGCGCACCTCGCCGTGTGCGACGGCGACGGCGCAGAGGGGGATCAGCCCGGTCATCGACCGGGCGCGGACCGGGAGGGTGGCGCCGTCGGAGGGCCGCGCCAGCCGGTCGTACAGGAAGCCGTCCTCCTCGTCCCACATCCCCTGCGTCGCGAGCGCGCGGGCGATCAGGTTGAAGTGCACGAAGAACTTGATGGCCATGTCCTCGTAGGCCGGGTCCTCCGCCGCCAGGACCAGGGCCATCTCCAGCATGTCCAGGGCGAAGATCGCCATCCACCCCGTCCCGTCGGCCTGCTCCAGGCGCACGCCGGGGGGCAGCGGCGCCGAGCGGTCGAACGGCCCGATGTTGTCCAGCCCCAGGAAGCCGCCGGCGAAGAGGAAGTCGCCCTCCTCGTCCTTGCGGTTCGTCCACCACGCGAAGCTCAGCAGCAGCTTCTGGAAGATGCGCTCCAGGAACAGGCGGTCGCGCGAGCCGTCGATACGGAACACCCGCAGCGCCGCCCAGGCGTGGACCGGCGGGTTGACGTCCGAGAACGCCCACTCGTAGGCGGGGATCCCGCCGTTGGGGTGCATGTACCACTCGCGGCACATCAGGACGAGCTGGTCCTTGGCGAACTCGGGGTCGACGTGCGCGAGCGCCACCGTGTGGAACGCGAGGTCCCATGCGGCGAACCACGGGTACTCCCATTTGTCCGGCATGGAGATCACGTCGTGGGCGCGCAGGTGCAGCCACTCGTGGTTGCGGCCCCGGGCGCGGCCGGGCGGCGGGGCCGGCTGGGTGGGGTCGCCCTCCAGCCAGCGGCGCACGTCGTAGTTGAAGAACTGCTTGCTCCAGAGCATCCCGGCGAACGCCTGGCGCATCACGCGCGCCTCGTCCTCGGTGGCGGCGGGGGCGATGGATGCGTGGAAGGCGTCGGCCTCGGCCTCGCGGGCGGCCATCGCCGCCTCCCACCCGGCGCCCAGGTCGGCGCCGCCGTCGGGCGACAGCCGCAGGCGCAGCTCGCGCGTCTCCCCGGCCGGCACCCGGAGCCGGTACCAGAGCGCCCCCTTGGTGCCCGTCCCCCCGGGACTCACCGTGGGCGCGCCGACGATCACGTGGTCGTTGATGCCGTCCTTCGGGTATGCCGGGCCGGGCACGCCGAACAGCCGGTCGGTGTTGGTGTCGTTGTCGCAGACGAGGGCCTCCGGGGCGCCCTCACCGCGCAGCACCATCGTGGCCAGGCGCTCCTCGCTGCAGCGCAGGGCCGCCTGCGCGGCGCGGAGCCGGGGCCGCTGCGCCCCCTCCGTCCACGACCAGCGGTTGCGGAACCACAGGGTCGGCAGGACGTGCAGCTCGGCGTCCGCGGGGCCGGCGTTGCGCACGCGGAGCCGGATGCAGATGTCGTCAGGCGCCGCCTTCGCGTAGCAGGCCTCGATGTCCCAGTACCGGTCCTCGTCGAACGCGCCCGTGTCGAGCAGCTCGTACTCGAGGCCCTCGCGCCCGCGGCGCCGGTTCTCCTCCACGAGGTCGGCGTAGGGGAACTCCCCCTGGGGGTACGCGTACCGCCACCGCATCCACGAGTGCGTGGGGGTGGAGTCGAGGTACCACCAGTACTCCTTGGCGTCCTCGCCGTGGTTGCCCTCGTTGCCGGTGAGCCCGAAGATCCGCTCCTTCAGGATCGGGTCCCGCCCGTTCCAGAACGCCCAGGCGAAGCACAGGCGCTGCGACTCGTCGCAGATGCCGCCCAGGCCGTCCTCGCTCCAGCGGTACGCGCGGGAGCGCGCGTGGTCGTGGGGCAGGTACTCCCACGCCGTCCCGCCCGGGCTGTAGTCCTCGCGGACCGTCCCCCAGGCGCGCTCGCTGACGTAGGGCCCCCAGCGGAGCCAGGCGGCCCGGTCCTCGGCGAGCCGCCGGCGCTCCGCGTCGGGCACCGGCTACGAGGAGAGCTCGCCCGCGAACAGCTCCAGGGCGGTCCGCGTCTTGGTCTGCTGCTCGCCGGACAGGTCCAGGCCGTGGGACTCGAGGTAGGCGCGCGCGCCCAGCGCGACGGTGATCGCGTCCGCCGGCGCGCACTTGGTCGACAGCTCCAGGATCCGGCTGCCGTCCGGGTAGAACCACAGCTCCGCGACGAGCTTCTGGGCGTAGTCGGTGGGCGTCCACTTGAGCTTGAACACGTTCACCGGCCCGAGGGGCGTCAGGTCCTCGATGGCGAGGCCGTCGGGCGCGTGGGCCGCGTAGAAGCGGCGCTGCTCCTTGGTCCAGACGTCCTTGATCGGGATGGTCCCCTTGAGCGCCTCGCGCACGCGGGAGCCCTTGTGCTCGGCGCGGAGGGAGCCGGAGCAGACGAACCCGCCGGGCAGCACGTCCACCTCGGTCTTGAAGGCGGGCGACGCGCGCAGCTCGGCGGGCAGCTCCGACGGCACCACCGGGCGGAGCTTCACCACCGAGTCGTCGCCCCGTCCCTGGGTCCGGCGCGCCCGGACCACCACCCCGGCGCGCTCCAGCGCGAGGTCCGGCGTGTCGAAGAACCACACCTGCCGGAGCTGGCCCTCCAGGGGATCGAGGTCCAGGGACGTGACGGCGGAGCGGCGCAGCGAGTCCGGCACCGTCACCTTGAGCTCGACGGAGTCGGAGTCGCGGATCAGCGCGAGCAGCTCGGCGAGCCGCTCGCCGATGAGCGGCGCGTTCGCGGGATCCGTGCTCATGGGACCTCCCCCCTCATGCGGTCATGCCCGCGCCGGCCGGCGCGGGCTCGCCCTGCAGGCCCTGCCGCCAGCCGAGCAGGATGTGGTGCACGGCCGCGGCCCCCACGACGGGTCCCGGCGGAACGGCCAGCTCGGCGGGATGGAGGATGAAGCCGCGCGTCTGGGCGCCGCCGATCCCCCCGTGGAACGAGATGAGCTCCTCGAAGGCGCACCCCTCGTCGAGCTCCGGGTCGTAGAAGCTCCCGACGTAGAGGTCGGGGCAGTGCGGGAAGCCGTCGTTGCGCAGCAGGTGGACGCCCGCGTTCGGGCCGAACGGCGCGAGGGGGTCCTCCCCCTCCACCGCGCCGGTGCGCAGCACGTGGCGTCCGGCGGCGCCGAGGGCCACCGGCCCGTCCGCCTCGGAGCGCACCATCACCCAGCCCACGTGCGGATGCTCGCGCAACGCGCCCAGCAGGCGCGGGTGGGCGGCGTCGATCTCCTCCATCGTGAGCCGGCGGGGCTCCGACATCAGGTAGATGAGCCCGAGGTTGCCGGAGCCCATGACCACCACGGGCCGGTCGGGGGCGTCGGCCCCGCCGTCGGGGGCGTCGCCGATGTGGCCGCCGGTGGCCTCGTCGAGGGCCGAGCTCACGGCGGTCTCGTTCTCGTCGCCGGCCGCCAGGCGCGCCACCGCGCCGTCCTCGAGCGAACGCTCGACCAGGTCCTCGAGGGTGTAGTCGTTGCGCTGCTTGAACGTGGCGCCCTGGGTCTGGCCGTGGTCGGAGAGCACCACCAGCAGGTAGGGGCGCGGCGCGTACGGCAGGGCCCGCTCGATGCGGGCGAACTGCTTGTCGAGCTTGCGCAGCGCCTCGAGGGTGTCGACGCGCTCCAGCCCGGAGTGGTGGGCCACCTCGTCGTAGGCCGCGTACGTCGCGTAGACGGCCGGTCGGCCGCGCATCACGTCGGAGAGCACCCCGTAGGTGATGAGGTCCCGGACGGCGACGCACATCGCGGCGCGCAGGAAGGGGTAGGTGCCGCCGCGGTGGCCTCGCGGCCGCACGTCCCGGCGCCGCGCGCGGAGGGCCGCGCTGACCTCGATGATCACCTCCCACACGAACAGCACCAGCACGCGCGTCACGTTGAAGCCGTTCGAGAAGAAGGCCCGGTAGCCGGGGTTCGCGCCCTTCTCGGCGTCCATCCGGCTCACGGTCAGGATCACGTGGTCCGCGTCGCCGGACAGCAGGCTGCCGCGGCTGGCGCCGCCGTCGGACAGCAGCCCCCTGCCGGTGGAGACGCGCCGCTCGATCTCGGCGCAGTCCGCGGGCGCCGAGCACGTCATGACGCGCCCGGTCTCCTTCTCCACCCAGCGGAACGCCGGGATGTCCTCGTTCGAGCCGAAGAGGATGCCCGCCTGCGACGCGCCGGTCTGCGACGACAGGTCGGTCTCCCACTCGGCCAGGCGGTGGGTGTCCGACGCGAGCCACTTCGCCATGGTGGGGGCGCTGCCGTCGCGCATGGCGCGCTGGAGCACGGGAAGCGCCAGGCCGTCGATCTCGAGGTAGACGATGCCCGGCACGTCGGTGCGGACGGTGTCGCCCGCCCGGTCGGCGACCCGCCGCGTCACGCGCAGCGTGTAGGTGTCGTCGTCGTCGATGCCGAGGAACACCTCCAGCACCACGGCGATCGCCGACATCACCAGGGCCGCCAGCAGCGCGTCGCCGAAGCCGTCGACGCGGATCGCGTCCGGCGCGATCGCGCCCGCCGCCTGGATCATCAGGGCGTCCGCGATGAGCGTCAGCAGCAGCGTGATCACCAGCGTCCACGGGATGGGCAGGGCCGCCAGCAGCGGCGGCACCACCGCGTTGATCACCGCGATCAGCAGGGCGGCGATCAGCGCGCCCCAGAACCCGTCCACCTCGACGCCGGGGACGATCCAGGCCGCGAGGAAGAGCGACAGGGCGGCGATCAGCAGCCGCGCCACCAGGCGGATCGGATGCGTGCGCAGCGGCGCCGGGTCGATGCGCAGGGTGGTCGCGTCCACGTGGCGACGGTACGTCGGCGCGCCGCCCGCGACCGCGCGGCGCAGGTGGCTTCACCCGGGTGACCGCCGGGTGCGCCGCGTCCGCCGGCGGGGGCCGCCCCTAGCGTCGTCGCATGACCGGGACGGTGGCGAGGCCATGAGCGCGCGGCGGCTGCGGCTGCCCGGGCGCCGCGGCGGCGAGGGGGAGCCCGCGCCGGAGGTGGCGCGGCCGCCGGACCTGGAGCCGGGCGACCTGGTGGCCATGTTCGGATCGCCCCGCTGGCTCCGCGATCTGGGGCGGTCCGCGTGGCTCCTGGTGGGGCTGGCCCTGGTGCTGGCGGGGCTGGTGTGGATCCTCGGCATCACAGCCACGATCGTCGAGCCGGTGATGGTCGCGGGGGTCCTCGCGGCCGTCGCGAGCCCCGCCGTCGCGTGGCTCCAGCGCCGCCACGGCCTGCCGCGGGCCGCCGGCGCCGGGCTGGTGCTGCTCGGGCTCCTGGTGGTCGGCGTGCTGCTGACGCTCCTGGTGATCGGCGGCATCATCGCCCAGGGCGACCAGATCACCGCCGCCCTCAACAAGGCGGCCGGCACGATCAGCGGGTGGGCGCAGGACGCCGGCGTGGGCCAGTCGGGCGCCCAGTCGGCCACCGACGACGTCACGACGGCCGTGCCCGACATCGGCTCGACGCTGCTGAACGGCGTCGCCCAGGGCATCTCGGGCCTCACGTCGCTGGCCTTCTTCCTGTCGTTCGCGATCTTCTCGACGTTCTTCCTGCTGAAGGACGGTCCGGTGTTCCGCCGCTTCATCGACCGGCACCTCGGCATCCCCCGCCCGGTCGCGTCGGTCGTGACCGGACGGGTCATCACGTCGCTCCAGCGCTACTTCCTGGGCGTCACCATCGTCGCGGGGTTCAACGCCACGGTCGTGGGCCTGGCCGCGTGGATCCTGGGCGTCCCGCTGGCCGGGACGATCGCCGTGGTCACGTTCGTGACGGCCTACGTCCCGTTCATCGGGGCGTTCGTCGCCGGGTTCTTCGCGGTGCTGCTGGCGCTGGCCGACCAGGGGACCGAGACGGCGCTGATCATGCTGGTGGTGGTGATCCTGGCCAACGGCGCCCTCCAGCAGATCGTGCAGCCCATCGCGTTCGGCGCGACGCTCGGGCTCAACCCCCTGGTGGTCCTGATCGTGACCATCGCGGCCGGGTCGATGTTCGGCATGGTCGGGCTGGTGCTGGCGGCGCCGCTGACGTCGGCGGCCACGCACATCGCGGCCGACGTCGCCGCCGCCCGGCGCGCCGGGGCGCTGGACCCGGCCGACGAGGCGCCGGCGGGCGGGGCGCCGGCCGACTCGGGGGCCCGGGACGGACCCGCCGGCTGACGTGGACGCCCCCGGCCCGGAACCGCCCCCCGAGGGCAAGGAGGAGGCCGGAGGCCGTATCGCCACCGCGCGCCATCGCGCGGAGGTGGCCTCCGCCGCCGCACGCGAGAAGATCGAGGACGCGCGTGTGCGCTTCCCCCTGGTCCAGCGTGCGTTCGACGTCATCGACCGGGATGCCGAGCGCCTCGGCGGCCTCCTGGCGGGCGCGCTCGCCTACCGCCTGTTCCTGTGGCTGCTGCCGTTCGCGCTGTTCACGGTGGGGCTGCTGGGCGCCATCACCAGCATCGACGACGGAACGCCGGCGCAGGTGACCGACGACTTCGGTCTGCACGGCTCGCTGGCGCAGGCCGTGGCGGACGGCGCGAAGGACCGGGGCTGGTGGATCGCAATGATCATCGGCCTCTTCGCCACGCTCTGGGCGGGCGTCGGCGCCGAGAAGGCCATCCGGGTGAGCCACGCCTGGGCGTGGGGGCTGCCCCGCGAGAAGGCGGCGAGCCCGGTGCGCGCGACGCTCGGCTTCACGGGGGTCGTGCTCGCCCTCATCATCGTGACCATGCTCGCGGCCCGCCTCCGCGAGGCCGACCAGGGCACCGGGATCGTCGCGACGCTGCTGGTCGGCGTCCTCTACTTCGTGGCGTGGATGTTCGTGCAGGTCCGGCTGCCCCACCGGCGCGGCCACTGGACGCAGCTGGTGCCGGGCGCGCTGCTGGTGGCGGTCGGCGTCGAGGCCCTGCACCTGTTCACCGTCTGGTACCTGGTGGGCCGGGCGGAGCGGGCGCAGTCCACCTACGGGGCGATCGGGACGGCGCTGGTGATCCTGGTGTGGCTCTACATCGTGGCCCGCCTGGTGGTGGGCGCGGCGGTGCTCAACGCGGAGCTTGCGGGCCGGCAGGGTGACGAGCCGCCCGGGGACGGCCCCGAGGAGCCCCGGTGGACCCTGCACGACTGACCTGGGCGGGCCACGCCACCGTGCGGATCGCGATGGGGGGCGAGGCGGTGCTCACCGATCCGGTGCTCGCGCGCCGCATCGCCCACCTGCGGCGCCTGGTGCCGGTGCCCGAGGGGATCACGGAGGGGCTGTCCGCGATCCTGATCTCCCACATGCACCGCGACCACCTGGACGTGCCGACGCTGCGCCGGATCGACCCGGACGTGCCGGTGATCGCCCCCGCCGGCGCCGTGCCGGTGCTGCGGCGCGCGGGGCGCCGGGAGGTGGTGGAGATGGAGCCGGGCGCCGCCGCGGACGTCGGGGGGCTGACGATCCGGGCGACCCGCGCCGAGCACGACGGCGGCGCCGTGACGCGCGGGCCCCGGGTGCGGCGCGCCGTGCACGTCACCGCCCTCGGCTACGTGGTTGAGGGCCCGGCGCGGGTGTGGTTCGCCGGCGACACCGACCTGTTCCCCGGCATGGCCGACATCGCGGAGGCCGGCCTCGACGCCGCCCTGATCCCCGTGGGCGGCTGGGGCCCCACCCTCGGCCCCGGTCACCTGGACGCCGAGCGGGCGGCGCGCGCCCTGGCGGTGATGCGGCCGCGGATGGCCGTGCCGGTCCATTGGGGCACCTACGCCCCCGTGGGGGTGCCGCGCTCGGCCGGCTACCTGCGGTCGCCGGGAGAGGATCTGCGGCGGGCGGCGGCGCGGCTCGCGCCCGGCGTCGATGTGCGCGTGCTGGAGCCCGGCGGCTCGACCGGGATCAGCCCGGCGTCACCCGGGTGAGGCGCCGGGCGCGTCGACGGCGTCCGCCCGGTTGACCGCGACAAGCTCGATCCCCCCGCTCTCCAGCATCTCGAGCAGCCCGTGGAGCGCGGCCTGATCCTGCAGGTCGAGCGTCAGGATCGTGCGGCCGCGGCGCATCTCGACCAGCACGACGTCGAACGTGTCCGTGAAACGGGACGCGACGTGTCCCGCGACCTCGACCCGGTACTGCGCCACCGCCCTCACCTTCGCTGGGGATCGCAGCCTCCCACCGGGGGTGGGGGGGTGTCCGGCCGCCGGGGTCGTTCACCCGGGCGACTTCACCGCCCTGCAACAGGTGCGATCGGGGTCGTCGGGCCCCCCTCCCCCGCACGTTCCCCCGGGTGCGATCGAGACCGCGCGACCTCGATCGACCCGGGGACCCACCGGGGGGTCAGATCAGGCGCAGCTCACGGGCGCGCGCGACGGCCTCCTCGCGGGAGGTCGCGTCGAGCTTGCGGTACAGGAGCCGCGTGTGCGACTTCACGGTGTTCACCGAGAGGAACAGCCGGTCGCCCACCTGCCGCAGCGTCAGCTCCGACGGCAGCAGGCGCAGGATGCGCATCTCCCCCTCGCTGATCGGCTCGGCCAGGGCGGCGTCGCCGCGGGCGCGGGACGCGGCGGCGCGGCGGCGGCGCGGGCCGGGGTCGACCCGGCCGGGCCCGATGCGCCCCGCCCGGGCCACCGC
>OEIU01000185.1_pt1 | contig 63445 bp, 63 predicted proteins | sample 1539221 | NCBI WGS metagenome assembly OEIU01 (sample SAMN03792071, study PRJEB22550) | activated sludge metagenome | feature: wastewater treatment plant; material: activated sludge; isolation source: Wastewater treatment plant of a petroleum refinery complex | place: Argentina: Zarate | collected...
TCGGCCAAGGCCGAGGAGGACCTGGTCGCGGTGGCGGGTGGGCGGGGCCCCACGGCGACGGCGGGCCCGGCCGGCCCCCCCCGCCCCCCGCCCCCCCCCGCGCCGCGGCCGGGCGTCCCCGCCGAGGCGCAGGTGCCGCCGGCCCACGCGCCGGGCGAGGACGACCCGCAGGCCGCGCTCGACGCAGCCCGCGACCGCCTGCGCAGCCGCGCCGATGCGCTCCGGCAGGAGATCGAGGGCACCGGGGACGACGCGGACCCTCCGCGAGGCGGGTGAGCCTCACCGCGGCAGCCGTCGCGCTCGCGCTGGCGGCGACGGGTGCGGCCCAGCAGGCGCCGCCGTCCGCCCTGCCCGCCGCGCCGGCCGCGGCGCCGGTCGTGCGCTTCGCCGTGAAGGGCGACTGGGGGTGGGGCGGGAGCGCCCAGGCGGCGGTCACGCGCCGCATGTGCGGCGAGTACCGGCGGGCGCCGTTCCGGTTCGTCGCCACCACCGGCGACAACTTCTACCGGCCGGACGGCGAGGCGACCGCGGCCAACTTCACCCGGCCGGAGCGGTGCCTCGCCGCCCTTGGGGTCCGGTGGCACGCGGCGTGGGGCAATCACGACGCGGCGGGCACCGGCACCGCGGTGGCGCTCCGCTCGCCGCGGCGATGGTACGCCGTCACCGCGGGCCCGGTGCGGCTCCTCGTGCTCGACGGCAACGCCCCCGGCGATCCCGGCCAGCTGGCCTTCATCCGGCGGCAGCTGGCCGCCGCCCGGGAGCCGGTCCGGATGGTCGCGCTCCACCAGCCGCTCCACACCGCGGGGATCCACCCGCCGTCCGAGGAGGCGCTCCGGCTGTGGGAACCCCTGTTCCGGCGCGGTCGCGTGACCGTCGTCTTCCAGGGTCACAACCACGCCTACGAGCGCTTCCGCATCGGCGCCCTCACCTACATCACCACCGGGGGCGGCGGCGCGCCGGTCTACCCCTGCGTCCGTCCCGCCGAGGGCCTCGAGCGGTGCCTCCCGGCGTACCACTTCCTGCTGGTCACGGCCACGCGCGCGCGTGTCGTGGTGCGCGCCGTCTCGCCGCAGGGGGCCACGCTCGACCGGGTGGTCATCGCCGCCCGCCCGCCGGCGCCCGCGCCCGGCGCTCCCTAGGACCCCGCGGGGCGGGGGCCGCGCCCGGCGACCGCCGCGGCCCAGGCCGTGGCCACCCGGACGGTCAGCTGGCTCATCGCGGCCACGACCTCGCGCCGCTGGGCCTCCGACAGCAGCGGCGGCGGGCTCGCCAGCGCGCGGTCGATCGCGCGCTCCAGGGCCAGGCTGCCGCCGAGGGTGACCTCGGCCGAGGAGCCGGCCAGCCCGTGGCCCCGGCCGTAGGTCTCGGCGCGCTCGAGCGCGTCGGCCAGGCTGCCGGTCTGGAAGGCGTCGGCCAGGGCGTCCACCCAGGCCCGCACCACGCCGCGGCGCTCCGGCGGCGGCAGCCGGCGGTAGGCGGCCTCGGCCGGCCCCTCGACCAGGGTCTCGACCTGGTCCGAGACGCGGTCCGCGCAGCCGCGGAGGGCCTCGGCCAGCATCGGCGCGACGGGGATCTGCACCGGCCCCTGCCGCGCCGGGCGCGGCGTGCGGGCGGGCTGGCGCGCGAGCCACTGGCGGAGGGCCTCGGGGTCGAAGCGGCGGGGGGCGGCGGGCGTGGGGAGGGGGGGGAGGGGGGCCTCGCTGGGCCCCAGGCCGAGCGGGGGCGGGGGCGCGGCCCGGGGGCGGGGCGCCGCGGAGACGGAGAGCCAGGGGCCCTCGGAGCGGCGGGTCCGGCCGCCGATGCGCGTCACGCTCGCCCCGGGCCCCACGTCACTCGAGCGTGGACCGGAGCCGGCAGCGGACACCGTCGGCGTAGCCGGCCGCGACCCGCACGGCCATCCGGTCCAGCGAGCGCTCCACCGCCCGTTGCTCGGCGGGGCGCGCCGCGAGGATCGGCCCGAGCACGCGGTCGACCGCGCGGCGCAGCGCCAGGGCCTCCGTCACCGGGGCGTCGCCCGCCTGCCCGGAGGCGCCGTGGCGGAAGCCCTCCCACTCGGCGTCGCGGTATGCGCCGGCCAGATCGCCGGAGTCGAGCGCCGCCGCGAGGGCCTCCAGCGCTCCGAGCACGCGCGTCTGGCGGGCGGCCGAGGGGCGGCTGGCGCCGCTCGGGCGGGTCCGCGCCAGCTCCTCCTCGAACGCGGCCAGCACCTCGTCGCCGGCGTCGGCCAGCGCGAGGGCGGTCTCCGGCATCGCCTCCACGCGGGTGGGGACCAGCTCCTGCAGGCGCTGCTGGGGTGCCGGCGGCGCCCCGCCCCGCTCGGACAGCCAGCGCACGAGCTCGTCCAGCTCGAAGCGGCGGTGGCCGCCCGGCGTGCGCACGTGCGGGACCCGTCCCGCGGCCGCCCAGGCGCGCAGCGACGAGGAGCTCACGCCCAGCAGGCGCGCGGCGGCCGAGACCGTGAGCAGGCGGGACTCGGACGCCCCCCTCGAGCTCGGCGGGACCGCCTGCTCGTCCAGTCGGGCGCCGCCCGTGGTGACCATCTCAGGCCCTCCGGGCCGCCGGGTCGGCGTGTGTTCCGAGGTGTGACGCGGGGGTGTCATCACTGCGGCGTACCGGCCCTGTCATGCGCCGATCATGGGGACGTGTCTCACGGGCTGCAACCTCTCCTATCGTCCAGTGAGGTCGAGAACCTGAGCAAAGCTTCGGTTCCGGACGCCCGCTCTGACAAAAAACTCACACGCTGATGATTCCGGCGAAATGCGGTCACAACTCGCTCTCAGCTTCGCCGGGGGCCGTCGTCGTCCTGCGCTCCGCCTCCGCCGCGGCGCGCTCCTGACGCACGCGCTTGCGCTCCTTGAGGGCCACGAACCCGCCGACGAGGGCGGTCACGGCGAACGCCACGAGGAACGCCACCCACAGCTGGTCGGCGAACGCCTTCCCGGCGAAGTACCCCAGCAGCGCGGCCTGCGTGGACCACACGATCGCGCCGATCGAGTCGAAGATGAAGAAGCGCGGATAGCTCATCTGGCCCGCGCCGCACGACAGGTTGATCGCGATGCGGATGCCGGGCAGGAACCGCCCCACCACCACGAGGGCGGGCCCCTGGCGCGCCACCATCCGCTCGGCGGCCTCGAGGCGCTCCCGCCCGGCGAAGCGCGTGACGGTCCGCTTGATCGGGCCGCCCCCGGCCCGCCCGATCCAGTAGGCGGTCGAGTCGCCGATCATCGCCCCCACGGCGCCCGACAGGATCACCAGCAGGATGTTGAGGTTGCCGTTGGCGGCGAGCACGGCGGCCGCGACGATCGCGGTCTCGCCCGGCAGCGCCGGAAACACGCCGTCGCCCGCCACGACCAGCAGCACCGCCCAATAGCCGTAGTCGGCGGCGCTCTCGGCGATGTCGGCGAACGACTGGACGATGGAGCCGGCGCCCGAGAGGGCGGCGAGCATCGATGTCACGGCGCCGTCCGGCGCGTGCGGGCGCGGTGCGGCACGGGTCGATGATGACAGCGTCGGCCGAGGGTCGCGACCGCCCCCGCCGCTACCATCACCACATGGGGCGCATCGCCGAATCCGCGCTCGGCCTGCTCGCCGTCGGACCGCGGTCGGCCGAGTCGCTGGGCGACGCGCTCCGGGACGCCGGGGCCACCCGCGCGCGCGACCCGGGCGCCGCCGTGCGCCGCGCGCTGGCCGGCGACCCCCGTGTGCTGCGCCTGCCCGACGGCCGCCTCGCCGCGATCGCGCAGGCGCTCCGCGGCGTCGTCCTGACCGCCCGCGTCGGCGACGCCGACCTGGCCGCGGGCGAGCTGCCGGTGCAGCCGGACCTCGCCCCGCTGGAGCTGATCGGGCTCGGCCCGGCGCTCCCCATCCCCGACGACGCCGCCCCCGGGGACGTGGTGGTGGTGCGTATCGAGGACGCCGGCGACGAGCCCCGGATCGTCGTCGCGGCGGCCCCGCCGTCGCCGGCCCGCCCCGCCGACGAGGCCGCGCTCGCCGCCGCCGCCGCGGCCGCGGCGGCGGGGCCCCGGCCGCCGATCGTCCACCTCGCGACCCTCGTCGCCGGCGTCGCGGCGGCCGACCCGCGCGCGCTGCGCACCCCGGGCCGGCCGCTGTCCGACGCGCTTGCCGCAGGCGGCTGGGACGCGCACCTCGGATGGGTGGGGCCCCCCGGCACGGCGTGGGACGACCTCACCGGCGAGGAGGTCGACGCGCTCGAGGCCGAGGTGGCCGGGCTGCTCGCGCACGAGCAGGTGCTGGAGGCCGCCGCCGTCCAGCGCCGGCTGCTGGCGGTCCTCGGCCGTCACGTGCCCGAACGGGTCCCGCGCGCCCGCCGCGCCCTCGCGCGCATCCTGGCGCGGGCCGGCCACGGGGCGCAGGCGCTCGGGGTGCTGCGCCCCGGCATCGCGGCGAACGACGCCGAGGACCTCTACGAGGCGGCGGTCATCGCGCGCCGCACCGGCGACGAGGTCAGCGCCCGCCGCTGGGCCGCCACCGGCGCAGCGCACGCCGACGCCGGCGGGCGCTCGGAGGTGGGCCTCTGCCTCGCCGACCTCGCGCACGACCTCGACGCGCAGGCGGCGTTCCTGCGCGCCCGCCTCCTGGTGGCCGGCGAGGACGACGGTCCGCCGCGCCCCGCCGATGCCGACCGGGTGGCGCGGGCCATGGCGGGCCCCCCCCCCCCGCACCTGGTCGAGGCGCCGGTCGAGGAGCTCGCGGCCGAGCGCGGAGCCGACGAGCTGGCGGCACTCGTCGGGCTGCTCGGCGAGGCCGGCGACGAGGGCCGGCAGGCGTGCCTCGCGATGTCGGCGATCCTGCCGCCGGGCCTGGCCGCGGCCGCCCGCGACGCCGCCGGCCACGGCGCGCGGCCGGGATCCGCCGCCGTCGGCGGGTTGCTCGGCGCGCGGCCGGCCGCCGCCTGGGCGACGTCGCCGATCGACGCGCCCGACCAGCAGCAGGTCGTGGTCACCGTGGGGAAGGAGGACGGGCGCGTCTCGCCGCTCATCGTGCTCGTGGACCTGCACGACCTGGGCGGGGCCGTGAAGGACGCGTTCTTCCTGCCCGACATGTGCGAGGCGCGGATGCGCCGGGAGCTGCTGGCCCCCATGGAGTCCATGGGCCTGCCCGGCATGCCCGTGGACCTGCACGAGGCCATCGAGCTGGTGGGCGCCGCGCTGGAGCGCACCGCCCACGTCGGCTGGCGGATCCCCTCCCTGCGCCACCAGCCCGTGCTCGACCGCATCGAGCGCTGGCTCATGCGCCCGCAGCGCGGCGGGCGTCATCCGGTCTCCGGGGGCTGACCCCGCCGCGGCGGGGTCCGTCGCCTCAGGCGGCCCGGCGCTCCCGGCCGTCGTCGGCCGCCACGGCCGCCTGCGCGGCCGGGCGCACGCGCGGCGCGGGGACGGCGCGCGGGACCTTCGACCGGCGCGGCTCCCGCACCGCGCCGCCGAGGAGGCCCAGCAGCAGGGGGGCGGCGCCCGCCGCCGCGACCAGCGCGCCCAGGTCGGAGCCGGCCTCCAGGGCGAGGGCGGCCATGGCGATCAGCCCGAGCCCGCCGACCGTCCGCATCAGCAGCAGCGCCGACCGCTCGGCCCGCGCCGGCCGTCCCACGTCCCACGCGCTCCACGCAAGCAGCACCGCCAGCGCGACGCCCAGCATCCACCAGTCCATCAGGGCTCCCCTCTCGCGCTGCCCGTCTTCACGGTGGCGGCGCGAACCCCTCCCGGATCCGGCGGATCCTGCAACGGCACGGTGTCCGCCCTCTGTGCGATAATGGCCCGTATGGCTGAACTTCCCGCTCCCCTCGTCGAGTCCCTGAAGAAGCTGGATCCCGACATCGCGCAGCGCCTCACCGACGCGCTGCTGCCCGTCGCCGGCGAGCTCGGTCCGCGCGAGGAGGCCGTCCTCGAACGGCTCGTGAAGGGAATCGCCGACGGCGCTCCCGCCGCCGAGCTGAACGCGTTCGTGCGCCTCCTGCCGGTGACCGTCAGCCGGGCGGTCCAGCCGGCGATCGAGCCCGTCACCGCGTAGGCACGCCCCCCGGCCCAGCCCCCCGCGTGGGCCCGCTCGTCGTCGTCGGCGGCAACGCCGCCGGGATGTCCGCGGCCGCCGCGGCGCGCCGCACCGACCCCGCCCTGCCGATCACGGTGCTCGAGGCGGGGCCGGACGCCTCATACGCGTCCTGCGGCATCCCGTACGTGATCTCCGGCGAGGTGGCGGCCCTGGGGGCGCTGGTCACGGCGCCGCCCGACGAGTTCCGACGGACGCGCGACATCGACGTGCGCACCGGGGCCGAGGTGACGAGGATCGATCCCGCCGGCCGGCGGGTGGCGCTCGCAAACGGCGATGAGATCGCCTACGGGGCCCTCGTCGTCGCGACCGGGGCCCGGCCCGTGCGTCCCCCCGTCCCGGGGGCGGACCTGCCCGGCGTCCACGTGCTGCGCGACCTGCGGTCGGCCCGCGAGATGCAGGCGGCCCTCGCGCCCCACGTGCGCCCGCGCGTGGTGCTGGTGGGCAGCGGGCCCATCGGCCTGGAGGCCGCCGAGGCGCTGCTCGCCCGCGGGGCCCTGGTGACGGTGGTGGAGATCGCCGGGCAGGTGCTCCCCGCGCTCTCGCCGGTGGTCGCCGCCCCCGTCGCCGCGGCGCTCGCGCAGGCCGGCGTGCGGGTGCACACCGGGGCGACGGTGAGTGAGATCGTCCCGGACGGCGACGGGTTGGCGGTGGTGGCCGACGGCGCCCCGCTACCCGCCGACCTGGTGGTGCTCGGCACCGGGGTGGCCCCCGAGACGCGGCTCGCGGTGGCGGCGGGATGCGCTCTCGGCGACCGCGACGCGATCGCGGTGGACCGGCGCGGTCGCACCAGCGTGCCCGGCGTCTGGGCCGCCGGCGACTGCGCGGTGGCCCACCACCAGGTGCTGGACCGTCCGATGTGGATGCCGCTCGCGACGGTCGCGAACGCGCAGGGCCGCGTGGCGGGCCGCGACGCGGCCGGGGGCGAGGCGCGGTACGGGGGGGCGATCGGGTCGTGGGTGTCGCGTTTCCGCGACGTCTCGTTCGGCAGCGCGGGCCTCGACGAGGCGGCGGCCTCAGATGCCGGGTTCACCCCCCGCGCGATCGCCCGGGAGGGCCGCGACCGGTCCGGGTACATGCCGGGGGCCCTCCGGGTGCTCGTGCGCCTGGTGTGGGACGCCCCCTCCGGGCGCCTGCTGGGGGCCCAGATGGCCGGGGAGGCCGCCGTCGCGCCGCGGCTGCACACGGCGGCCGCCGCGATCGGCGCCGGGATGACCATCCGGGCGCTCGCCGAGTCGGACTTCGCCTACGCCCCGCCGGTCGCGGCGCTCCGCGACCCCCTCGAGCTGGCGGCGGCCGCGGCGATCGGGGACGCCCGCTGAGACTGCGCCCATCGCGGGGGGCGGGGCGGCGGAGGTGCGCTAGCGTGGCCCGGGTGCGCCCGCCCCGGTCCACACGTCGCATCCTCGCGCTCGCCGCGGGCGCGGCCGCCGCCCTTCTCGTGCTCGCCGCGTGCGGCGGGGGCTCGGACGGCATGGAGGCCGACGCGACGACCGGCGCCCCGGCCGCGGCGCCCGCGCAGGAGACGGCCACCGGAGGGGTACGGCTGGCCCGCGTCCGCGGCGGGCTCGGCGACGCGCTGTTCATCACCGGCGCGCCCGGGCAGCCCGGGCGCCTGTTCGTCGTGCAGCAGGGCGGGCGGATCCGCGTCCTGCAGAACGGCAGGCTCCTGGGCCGGCCGTTCCTGGACGTGTCCGGCCAGATCAGCGCGGGCGGCGAGCGGGGGCTGCTGGGCCTGGCGTTCCACCCGGACTACGCGCGCAACGGCCGCTTCTACGTGAACTACACCGACCGCTCGGGCGACACCCGCGTGGTGGAGTATCGCCGCGCGAGCGCCACACGGGCGAACCCGTCGAGCGCCCGCGTGCTGCTGGGCGTCGACCAGCCGTTCCCGAACCACAACGGCGGCGCCCTGGCGTTCGGGCCGGACCGCATGCTCTATATCGGCCTCGGCGACGGCGGAAGCGGGGACGACCCGCAGGGCAACGCCCAGGACACCGGCTCGCTGCTCGGCAAGCTGCTGCGCATCGACGTCGACCGACGCGCGGACGGCACGCCGTACGGGATCCCGGCGGGCAACCCGTTCGCGAGCGGCGGCGGCCGGCCGGAGATCTACGCCTACGGCCTCCGCAATCCCTGGCGGTTCTCGTTCGACCGGGCCCGCGGCGACCTGTGGATCGGCGACGTCGGCCAGGGCGAGATCGAGGAGATCGACTTCCGGCGGCGCGACACCGGCGCCGGCGCCAACTTCGGGTGGCGGGCGTTCGAGGGCCGCGCCTCCCACATCGGCGGCACCGGGGCGCTCGAGGGTCCGTCGGGGCACACGCCGCCGGTCGCCCAGTACACGCACGCGCAGGGCTGCTCCGTGACCGGCGGCTACGTCTATCGCGGCACGAAGGTGCCGGCGCTGCGCGGCAGGTACGTCTACGCCGACTTCTGCTCCGGTACCGTCTGGAGCATGCGTGCCGGACCGAACCCCGGCGACGTCCGGCGCGAGACCGGCCTGGGCGCCGGCCTCTACAACGTCACGTCGTTCGGCGAGAGCCTCAGCGGCGACCTGTACGTGATCGCCGGCGGCTCGCTCTACCGCTTCGTCCGCGGGTAGCGCGGTGCCGGAGGTCCGACCGTCGACCGGGTGGGGGGTCGTCCACCTCATGTTGCGGGCCCTCCCCGGCGCCGGCGACGCCGACGAGGCGCTCGCCGCGATCGAGGCGTTCCGCCGGGAGGAGCCGCAGCAGGCCATCGCCTTCTCGGTGCTCGGCGGCAGCGCCGACGTCGGCGTCATGGCGCTCGGCCCCGACCTCGACGCCCTCGACGTGCTGACGAAGACGATCCTGCGGGGCCCGTTCGAGGTCGCGTACTCGTTCGTGTCGCTCACGGAGCTCAGCGAATACACGTCCACCGAGGACGACGAGCGGGCGCGGCTCGAGGCGGCCGGCGACGCGGATGTCGAGGGGGCCCTGGCCGCGTGGCGCGCGCGGATGGCGAAGTACCTGGAGGACCGCCTGCACCCGCGGCTGCCGGAGCGCCCCGTCATCGCCTTCTACCCCATGTCGAAGCGGCGCGACGGCGACGACAACTGGTATTCGCTGCCGTTCGCGACGCGGCGCGAGCTGATGCAGGGGCACGCGCGGGTGGGGCGCACGTACGCGGGCCGCGTGCTGCAGCTCATCACCGGGGCGACCGGCCTGGACGACTGGGAGTGGGGCGTGACCCTGCTCGCCGACGATCCCGCGGTCGTCAAGGACATCGTCTACGAGATGCGCTTCGACGAGGTCAGCGCCCGGTACGGGGAGTTCGGGCCGTTCTTCGTCGGCCTGGTGATGGATCCCGCGGCGGCGCTGGCGCGCGCCGGCGTGCTCGACCGGGAGGGCTGAGGCGGTGGCCGGCGCACCGGCCATCAGCGTCCGGGCCGCCGTGAAGCGCTTCGGCGCCATCACGGCCGTCGACGGGCTCGACCTGGAGGTCCCGGCGGGGACGTGCGTCGGACTCCTCGGCCCGAACGGCGCCGGCAAGTCGACGCTGATGAAGCTGCTCACCGCCCAGGCCATCGCCGACGAGGGTCATTTGGAGGTCCTGGGCCACCGCCTCCCCGACGAGTCGAAGCAGGCGCGCGCCCGGTGCGGCGTGGTGCCGCAGCTCGACAACCTCGACACGACGCTGACGGTCGAGCAGAACCTCATCGTCTTCACGCATCTGTACCGCATCCCCCGGCGCGAGCGGCACGACGCGGTCGACCGGGCGCTGGGGATCGCGAACCTCACGGACCGGCGCACCGCGAAGGTCGACCAGCTGTCGGGCGGCATGCGCCGCCGCCTCCTGATCGCGCGCGCCCTGGTCCACCGGCCGAGCCTGGTGCTGCTGGACGAGCCGACGGTGGGACTCGACCCCCAGGTGCGCCAGGAGCTGTGGTCCCTCATCGACGGGCTGCGGCTCGACGGCGTCTCGATCCTGATGTCGACGCACTACATCGAGGAGGCCGAGCGCCTCTGCGACACGGTCACGATCGTGTCGCACGGGACCGCGGTGGCCGTGGGGCCGCCGCAGGCGCTGATCGCCGAGCACACGGGCACGACCGCGCTCGAGGTGTACGGGCCGCCGAGCCGCCTCGGCGAGGTGGAGGCGCAGGCGGCGCTGGCGGGGATCAGCAGCCGCCGCACGGGCACGTCGATCGCGCTGCTCAACATCGACCGCGCCAACGGTCACGAGCTGCCCAAGGGCGAGCGGAGGCCCGCGAACCTGGAGGACGTGTTCGTGCTCCTCACCGGCCAGGAGATCGCGTGACCACCGCCGCGCCGCCCGCGAGGCGCCTGCGCCGTCTGGAGTGGCCGGCCCTCTCCGGCGTGCTGGTGCGCGAGATCATCAACTTCTCGTCGTACTGGCGCTCCACCACCTTCAGCTCGACGGTGGAGCCGACCATCTACCTGCTGGCGTTCGGCTTCGGCTTCGGCTCGCTGGTGTCGGAGGTGGGCGGCTACCCGTACGTGGAGTTCGTCGGGACGGGGACGGTCGCCACGGCGGTGCTGTTCTCGTCGGCGTTCCCGGCGATGTTCGGGACCCTCGTCAAACGGCAGTACCAGCGCACGTACGACGCGATCCTGGCGGCGCCGGTCGACACCGAGGAGCTGGTGACGGCCGAGATGCTGTGGATCGCCGTGCGCTCTGGCACCTACGGCTGCGTGCCGATGCTCGTGGCCATGTGCTTCGGCCTCGACCCGAGCTGGGGGATGCTGGCGGTGCCGTTCATCGCGATGGTCGCCGGCTTCGGCTGGGCGGGGTTCGGCACGTTCGTGTCGTCGCGGATGGATTCCTTCGAGAACTTCTCGTACATCATCAGCGCCGTGCTGACGCCGCTGTTCCTGGTGGCCGGCACGTTCTTCCCCATCGACGAGCTCCCCGAGTGGGCGCAGGTGCTCGCCTGGTTCAACCCGCTCTACAGCCTGGTGGAGCTGGTGCGGGCCGCCGTGTTCGGCTGGCAGGGCCCGGTCGATGTGGCCCACGCCGCCATCCTGGTGGGCTTCGGCCTGCTCACCTGGCGGCTCGCCATCTGGGGCATGACCCGGAAGCTGATCCTCTAGGCCCTGACGCGAGAGCGGCCGCAGGCGGGGCTAGGCTCCTGCCCGCGTGAGTACGAAACCCGACCTGCCGATCGGGCTCTATGAAGAGCCGGTGACCCGCGCGCTCGCGGCGCGTCTGGAACAGATCGGCGACGCCGCGCTCGTCAGTTCGTTCGGCGACGAGGAGGGTCACCCGCTTCTCGCGCGGCATGTCGCCCGGCTTCTCGCCCGCGCCCTCCGTGATGTCCCCCGCGAAGAACGAGACGAGACCCAAGCGGCAATGGTGAACGCATTGCTCCGCGTGCTCCGTGAGACCTCGGCCCGCTCGTTCGACGGCGACGGGGATGAACTCGACCTGCCTCCCCGACGGCTTGACGAAGTCCTCGGCCCCTCGGATCCGTTGGGTCACCGCCCGCGACGCGATCGGCCGACCATTCCGCTCACTGCGAGTGCGCTTCTCGTGAATGCGCGTGGAGAGCCTGCTGTCGGGAGCGAGGTCAATCGCGAACTCGCTTCCGCGGACCACGTCGATCTTCTCTTCCCCTTCGTGCGCTGGACGGGGGTTCGAATCGTGCGTGACCGACTCGCCGACGTCGTCCGGCGTGGTGGCCGCGTGCGCGTCATCGCCTCGACCTACCTCGGATCGTCGGAGCCGCGGGCACTCGAGGCGTTGATCGAGCTCGGCGCGGAGGTTCGTGTCTCCTACGACACGACCTCGACGCGCCTCCATGCGAAGGCGTGGTTGTTCGATCGCCGCTCGGGCTTCTCGACAGCCCTCATCGGCTCGTCCAACCTCTCGAACACGGCCCTCGTCGATGGCCTCGAATGGAACGTGCGCCTCTCTGCGACGGAGACGCCCGCCGTTCTCGACACCTTCAGAGCGACCTTCGAGACCTACTGGGAGAGCGAGCACGTCGAGTCCTACGAGGCAACGCGCTTCGCTCGCGCCGTTGCCCGCGAACGCCCCGAGCGACCCGACGATCCGCTTTCCCCGTTCGATCTCGTGCCGTACCCGCACCAAGTCGGCATCCTCGAACGGCTCGAGGTCGAACGGGAGCGCCACGGTCGTTGGCGCAACCTGGTGGTCGCAGCGACCGGGACCGGGAAGACGGTCATCGCTGCGCTCGACTATCGACGCCTGCGAGCAGCCTCACAGCGCGACATGAGCCTGCTCTTCATCGCGCATCGTCGCGAGATCCTCGAGCAGAGCCGGCGCGTCTTCCGAGAGGCGCTCAAGGACGGAGCGTTCGGCGAGACGTACGTCGACGGACGTCGGCCCACCGAGTGGCGACACGTGTTCGCGTCGGTGCAGTCCCTGAAGACGCTCGATCTCGCTGATCTCGCCCCGAACCACTTCGACATGGTGATCGTGGATGAGTTCCACCACGCCGCCGCGCCGACGTACGCGCGCCTGCTGAATCACCTCCGGCCGAAGGTGCTGCTGGGGCTCACGGCGACTCCGGAACGTGCGGATGGTCTGAGCGTGACCGACTGGTTCGATGGCCGGTTCGCCGCCGAGATCCGCCTTTGGGATGCAATTGAGGGTGCGCAGCTGTGCCCATTCCAGTATTTCGGGGTCCACGACGACGTCGACCTCTCCGCCATCGAATGGACCCGCGGCGGCTACGCGGCCGCCGAACTTGAGAACGTCTACACCGGGAACGACGCCAGGCTCGCCAAGGTCCTCCGATCCATCCGAGAGATCGTCGCCGACCCCTTGAGAATGCGAGCCCTCGGCTTCTGCGTCAGCGTCGCTCACGCCGACTACATGGCGAGGCGGTTCAACGAGGCCGGCATCCCATCCGCGGCGGTCTCCGGCCAGACACGGAGCGCCGATCGCGAGACGGCGCTCCGGCGCTTGGCGATGGGTGAGATCAACTGTCTCTTCGCTGTGGACCTCTTCAATGAGGGCGTCGACGTTCCATCGATCGACACGGTCCTGTTTCTCCGGCCGACGGAGAGCGCGACCGTCTTCCTCCAGCAGCTTGGCCGAGGATTGCGACGCGCCGACGGCAAGGCATGTCTGACGGTGCTGGACTTCATCGGGCAACAGCGGCGTGAGTTCCGGTTCGACCGGCGGCTCAGGGCGTTACTCGGATCAGGCACCAGGGCCGAGATCACCCGCACGGTGGAGGACGGCTTCCCGCTGCTACCGGCTGGCTGCCACGTCCAACTTGACCGGGTCGCTCAGGCGGTCGTGCTCGACAACCTCAGGCGGACGATCGGCGGACGGTGGGGAGAGTTGGTCACCGAGCTTCGTGACGTCGGCGACGTCTCACTTGGCGAGTACCTCCGGCGAGCGGACCGGGACGTCGAGGAGCTCTATCGGAGTGGTCGAGGGTGGAGCGTCCTTCGACGCGACGCTGGCTTCGCGACTCCTGAGCTCGGTTCGGACGACGCGCGTCTCGGACGTGCGCTCGGGCGCATGCTGCACATCGACGACCCTGAACGACTCGAGGGGCTTCGCCGCACCCTCGCGGCTGATGAGCCTCCGCAGGCGACCATGCTCGGGGAGCGGGACAGGCGGCTCCTCACGATGCTGCATTTCGACCTGTGGGGCACCGACCCCAGCCTCCGGAATCTCGACGCCGGCGCCCGCCGTCTGTGGGAGAACCCGGCGCGACTGCTCGAACTGGGCGAGCTGGTCGATGTCCTCGATGACCGCGCTTCGGTGGTACCCCGCCAACTGCGACTCACCCAGCCCATCCCGCTCGCGGTCCACTGTCGCTACACCCGCGACGAGGCCCTGGCGGCTGTGGGCGCGTCGCGTGCAGAAGCCCCCCGGCCGCTTCGCGAGGGCGTCCTCTGGGATCAACAGTCCGGCTGCGACCTGTTCTTCGTGACGATCAACAAGAGCGAGCGCCACTACTCGCCGACCACCATGTACCGCGATCACGCCATCTCCCGCTCGTTGTTCCACTGGGAGTCGCAGAGCACGACGACCGAGCGGTCACCAACGGGTCAGCGGTACATCAACCATCGCGCGCGCGGCTCGCATGTCCTGCTCTTCGCGCGGGCGGTCATCGGAGAGCCCTTTGTCTTCTTGGGCACCGTCCAGTACCGCGGGCACCAGGGAGAGCGACCGATGGCGATCACCTGGGAACTTGACGACTCGCTGCCGGAGACCGTTTACGCGATGACGAGGGTGGCAGCCGCCTAGCGTCCGTCAGGCGATGTGGTCGCGCCCCTCGACGGCGTCGCGCAGGCGCTCGAGCCGGCGGTCCCAGGCGGCGGCCACGCCGCCGATCCACTCGCTCGCGGGGGCGATGGCCCCCGCCCGCAGCCGGTACCGCACCTCGCGACCCGGCGACGGTGCGCGCTCGACGAGGCCCGCCTCGCCGAGCGCGGCCAGATGCTTCGCCACGGCCTGGCGGGTGATCGGCAGCGTCTCGGTCAGCGCCGGAACCGAGGTGGAGCCGTCGCGCAGCAGGGTCTCGACCACATGCCGGCGCGTCGGGTCGGCGAGCGCGGAGAGGACGGGGCCGATGCGGTCGGTCACGCGTACGCGCGGGCGAACGCGGCGGCGAGACGGGCGATCGGCACGGCCGGGGCGCTCTCGGTGACCACGACCCGGCTGCCGCCGCGGGAGGGCACGACCAGGAACTCGACCCTCGTGGCGGGCTCGTCGCCGCGCCACCACCACCAGACGAGCCGGTTGGGCGCGCTCTCCGACTCGACGTGGATCTCGCGGTCGGGCTCGTCGAGCCAGCGCTCCCGGCCCTCCTCGGTGACGAGCGCCTCCCACACCTCGTCGGGCTCGGCGTCGATCTCGATCTCGCGGCGGGTCTCCACGGGTCCTCCTTTGACAACCGTTGGGTTGCACTCTACCGTGCGTCGCGCATGACAACTAATCAGTTGTCGAAAGGAGGGCCGATGCCCCTCGTCCCCATGGTGGTGGAGCAGACCTCGCGCGGCGAGCGCTCGTTCGACATCTACTCCCGTCTGCTCAACGAGCGGATCGTCTTCCTCGGCACGCCCGTGGACGACCAGATCGCCAACCTGATCGTCGCCCAGCTCCTGCACCTGGAGTCGGAGGACCCGGACAAGGACATCTCGCTGTACATCAACTCGCCCGGCGGGTCGGTGTACGCGGGCCTCTCGATCTACGACACGATGCGGTTCATCCGCCCGGACGTGGCGACGATCTGCTTCGGGGTGGCGATGAGCATGGGGTCGCTGCTGCTCGCCGGCGGCGCGTCGGGCAAGCGGATGTCGCTGCCGAACGGGCGCATCCTGATCCACCAGCCGAGCGGCGGGTTCCAGGGGCAGGCGTCGGACATCGAGATCCACGCCCGCGAGACCATCGAGCTGCGCCGGCGCGTCGACGAGATCTACGCCCGCCACACCGGTCAGACGGTGGAGCGCGTCCACGACGACATGGACCGCGACCGCTACATGACCGCCGACCAGGCGCTCGACTACGGCCTGATCGACCGGGTGATCTCCTCCCACGAGCTCACCCGCATGCGCCCCGGCTTCGCGGCCCGGGACGGGGACGACGACGCGTCCTAGGAGTCCCCGGCGGGGCCCAGCAGCAGGGAGCGCTCCAACGGAACGGGACGCACGAGCGCGTCGATCATCGGGCAGTGGCGCTCCGCCTCCTCCGAGAGGAGGCGGTAGCGCTCCTCCGGCTCGGGGCCCTCCAGCCGCACCGCGATGCGCATCGCCGAGTAGCCGGGCGGCACGTCGCCCGCCAGGCCGAGGTAGCCCCGCAGGTCGATGTCGCCCTCCACGTCCACCGTCACCCGGTCCAGCGCGACGCCCAGCTCGTCGGCCCACAGGCGGTAGGTGGCCGCCTGGCAGGTCGCGATGCTGGTCAGGAACAGCTCGATCGGGCTCTGCGCCGTGTCCGTGCCGCCCAAGGAGCGCGGCTCGTCGGCCACGATGGTGTGGCCGCGGGAGGTGGTCTCGCAGCGCATCCCCTCGCCCAGCTCCGTGCGCACGCGCTGGGTGACCGCGGCGCGGTGGGGTTCCGCGCGGTACCGGTCGGCCAGCCCGGCGTGCGGGGGACGCTCCATGGCGCCCAGCGTACCGGTCCCCCGCCGCCCGGCGCGGATAGGCTCCGCGGGCCCGGGGGACGACGAGGAGGCACGCATGAAGGGGCTCACCTTCCAGGGACCGCAGGACGTCCGCGTCGAGGATGTCGACGAGCCGACGATCGTGGAGCCGACGGACGCGCTGGTGCGGGTCACGATGGCCGGGATCTGCGGATCGGACCTCCACATCTTCAACGCGGGGGCCGCGTTCGGCTTCCCCGAGGGCAGCCGCCTCGGACACGAGTTCATCGGGACCGTCGAGGCCGTCGGCTCCGACGTGACGGCCGTGCGGCCCGGCGACCGCGTCCTCTCCTCCTGCTCCGTCGCGTGCGGCGAGTGCACCTGGTGCCGGGAGGGCCTCGCGTCGTCGTGCGTGCGCTGGTCGCTGTTCGGGTGGGCGCCGCGGGTGTGGCAGCACGGCGGCGCGGTGCAGGGCGGCCAGTCCGAGTTCGTCCGCGTGCCGCTGGCCGACACGACCCTGCTGCCGATGCCGGAGGCCCTGTCGGACCCCGGTCGCGAGGCGTCGCTGCTGCCGCTCGTGGACGTGATGTCCACCGGCTGGCACGGCCTCACCGCGGCCGGCGCGGCGCCCGGCCAGTCGGTGGTGGTCATCGGCGACGGCGCCGTCGGCCTGGCGGGCGTGCACGGCGCGCGGGCGAAGGGCGCGGAGCGGATCGTGGCGCTCGGCCACCACGCCGACCGCCTCGCGACCGCCTCGACGCTCGGCGCCACGCTCACCATCGACTCGCGCGACGACGAGGAGATCACGCAGCTGGTGATGGAGCACACGGGGGGCGAGGGCGCCCACGTGGTGATCGACTCCATCTCGAGCCCCGGCTCGATGGCGACGGCCCACGCCACGGTGCGCCCCGGCGGCACGATCGCGTGCCTGGGCATGGACCACTTCATGGGGTCCACCCCGACGATCAACTGGTTCGACCAGTTCCTGCGCAACATCTCCGTCACGGGTGGCCTGGTGCCGGGCCCGCGCTACATCCCTGAGCTGCTCGACCTGGTGCAGGCGGGGACGCTGGACCCCGCCCCGATGCTGAGCCACCGCCTGCCCCTGACCGAGGCGCCGGAGGGCTACCGGCTCATGGCGGCGCGCGCGGAGGGCGTCACCAAGGTGGCCCTCACCCCCGCATGAGCGCGGAGGACGTCCTCCGGGCGGCGGGCCAGGACCGGCTGGCCGACGCGCTCGCCGGCCTCGGCCCGGAGGATCGCGCGACGCTCGAGGCCGAGATCGCCGGGCTCGACCTGCCGCTCGTGCAGCGCCTGGTGCGCGAGCTGGTGGGCGGCGACGGGGCGGCCGTGCACGGGGCGATCGCCCCGCCGCCGCCGGACGCGCTCGTGGCCCTGCCGTCCACCGACGCCGACCGGCAGCGGGAGCTTCGCGCCCGCCGGGCCGGCCAGGCGCTCCTGGCCGAGGGGCGCGTCGCGGCGGTCCTGCTGGCCGGGGGACAGGGCACCCGCCTCGGCTTCGACGGGCCGAAGGGCCTCTACCCGTACGCGCCCATCACCGGGTCCGTGCTGTTCGCGACCCACGCCGCGAAGATCGCCGCGCTCCGCGGCCGGTACGGCGCGCTGCCGTGGTACATCCTCACCTCGCCCCAGAACGACGCCGCCACGCGCGCCGCGTTCGAGGAGGCCGGTTGGTACGGCCTGGAGCCCGGCTCCGTGCGGTTCGTGGTGCAGGGGACCCTGCCGGCCGTCGACCGGGACACCGGCGACATTCTGCGCGACGCCCCCGGGCGCATCGCGCTGTCGCCCGACGGGCACGGCGGCCTGCTCTCCGCCCTGCGGACGTCCGGCGCCCTCGACGAGATGTCCACGGCCGGGGTCTCCACCATCTTCACGTTCCAGGTCGACAACCCGCTGCTGCCCGTCGCGCAGCCCGAGTTCCTGGGCCACCACGCCCTGGCGGGCGCGGACATGTCGTCGATGGTCGTCCGCAAGCTCGGCCCCGCCGAGAAGATGGGCGTGATCGCGACGGCGGACGGCCGGACGACCGTGGTGGAGTACAGCGACCTGCCCGACGAGCTGGCCCAGGAGCGCGACCACGAGGGCGAGCTCGTCCTGTGGGCGGGCTCGATCGCGGTCCACTGCATCGCGGTCGACTTCGCGCGGCGGCTCACCGACGGCGGCCTGCGGCTGCCGTTCCACCGGGCGCTGAAGAAGGTGCCGTACATCGACGACGCCGGCGCGCGCGTGACGCCCGACGAGCCCAACGCCGTCAAGTTCGAGACCTTCCTGTTCGACGCGCTGCCGTTCGCCGACCGCACGGTCACGGTGGAGGCGGCGCGCGAGGACGTGTTCTCGCCCATCAAGAACGCCGAGGGCGCCGACTCGCCGGAGACGGCGCGCCGCGATCTCAACCGGCTGAACGCGCGCTGGCTGGAGGCGGCGGGGGTCGCGGTCCCCCGCGGCGACGACGGCGAGCCGGTGGACATCGAGATCGATCCGCGGTTCGCCCTCGACGCCGAGGAGCTGGCGGAGGTGCTGCCCCTCGGCTTCCGCGTCGAGGGTCCGACCGTGCTCAGCCCGCCCGCGGCCAGCCCGTGATGATCGGGTAGGGGGGCACCGGTCCGCCGCCGCCCGGATGGACCTCGAAGTGGAGGTGGGGCGGGGTGCCCTGCGCGTCGCCGCTGTCGCCCACGTAGCCCAGCACCGTGCCGCGCGTGACCGCGGCGCCCTCCCTCGCCGTCGGCGCGTACGCGTCCAGGTGGGCGTAGTAGAAGCCGTTGCCGGCCGTGTCGCGCACCCACAGCCGCCAGCCGCCCAGGCCGTTCCAGCCCACGTTGAACAGCGTCCCGTCGGCCACGGCGACCACCGGGGTGCCGCGCGCGGCGAACAGGTCGATGCCCTCGTGGCTGCGCCCGCCGGCGCGCGCGAAGCCCCAGTCGTTGGTGAACTGGACCGCCCCGGCGACGGGGAAGAGGAAGTCGCCCTGCGGCAGGGCGCCCGCCAGCGTCGTGCCGCCGGCCACCGGCAGCGACGTGAGGTAGGCGGTGCGTGCGGCCTCCAGGGCCTTCAGCCGCCGCTGCCGCTCGCGCTCCTCCTTCACCAGCCGCTTCAGCTCCGACCGGGCGTCGGCGAGGAGCTGCTCCTGCTCGGCGCGGAGCGCGGAGACGGCGGCGCGGCGGTCCTCGGCGGCGGCAAGCTCGCGGCGCCGGGTGGATTCCGCGCCGGCCTGCGTCTCCTCGAGCGCCTCCAGGCGCGCGCGGCGCGCCTTGACCGTGGTGACCACCCCGGCGTCGCCGCGGGCCACCTGGTCGAGCAGGTCGCCGGTCTGTTGGGCCTGCTGGAGGCTGCCGGTGGTGAGCAGCAACTCCACGAACGACGGCGGGTCGTTGACGTAGAGGGCCACGACCCGCTCGGCCAGCAGGTCGCGCGAGCGGTCCAGGTCGCGGCGGGCGCCCGCCAGCTCGGACCGTGTCGCTGCGAGCAGGTCCTGCGCGGCCTCCAGCCGGTCGACCGCCTGGTTGTTGGCCTGGATCGCCTGGCCCATCCGGATGTCGAGCAGCGCGACCTCGCGGCCCAGGTCGGCGATCTGCGTCCGGGTCCCCGCGATCGTCCCCGCGCCCGCCGCGGGATCGGCGCCCGGCGCGCCCAGCGCACATGCCGCGGCAACGACGGCGACGAGCGCGGCCAGCAGCCGCGTGCGGGGTTGGGCGGACGACATGGGGGAGGGGCCCGCCCACTCTGGTGAGGCGGCGGGGCTGCCTCAATCCCCATCGGCCGGTCTGCAACGGCATCTGAGCCCGCTGCAATACCGCTCAGGCCTTCTGCCGGGCCCCCCGGGGCAACGCGAAGAACACGCCCTCGGCCGACGGCTCCTCCTCGCCGCCGCGCGCGTAGCCGGCGCCCACGAGCGCCGCGGCAACCTCCTGCACCAGCACCTCGGGTGCCGAGGCGCCCGCGGTCAGGGCGATGTGGCGCTTGTCCCGGAGCCAGGCGGGGTCCAGCTCGGAGACGTTGTCGATCAGGTGCGACTCGGCGCCCGACGCCTCCGCCACCTCCACCATCCGGTTGGAGTTGGAGGAGTTCTTCGAGCCCACCACCAGCACCAGGTCGGCGCCCGACCGCACCGTCTCGCGGACGGCGTCCTGGCGGTTCTGCGTGGCGTAGCAGATGTCGCTGGACTTCGGGCCCCAGAGCGCCGGGAAGCGCCGCTTCAGCACGTCGACGATCTCGGTGGTGTCGTCGATCGAGAGCGTCGTCTGGGTGGTCAGCGCCACGTTCTCGGGGTCGGGGACCTCCACGGCCTCGGCGTCCGCCACGCTCTCGATCAGGATCACCGACTCCGGGGCCTCGCCGCGCGTCCCGATCACCTCGTCGTGGTCGCCGTGGCCCACCAGCAGCACCGTCGCGCCGCGCCCGGCGTACCGGCGCACCTCGGCGTGCACCTTCGACACCAGGGGGCAGGTGGCGTCGATCACCCGCAGGTCGCGCTCCTCGCACACGCGCCGGACCTCGGGGGACACCCCGTGGGCCGAGAGGATGATCGTCTCGCCGACGGGCACCTCGGCCTCGCTGTCGACGAACACGGCGCCCTTCGCCGCGAGCGACTCGACGACGTGCTTGTTGTGGACGATCTCGCCGCGGACGTACACCGGGGGGCCGAGCTCCTCGAGCATGCGCTCGACGGTCTCGATGGCACGGTCGACGCCCGCGCAATACCCCCGCGGAGCGACGAGTTCCAGGTGCGTGGCCACGTGCGGAAGGGTACCCCACCCGACCCCGTATCGTCCTCGGGGTGTCCGACGTCGCCACCATGGAGCTCGGCGAGGGCCCGGCGGTCCTGCTCGTCCACGGGCTCAACGGCTTCAAGGAGGGCTGGGGTCCCCTGCCCCGGGCGCTCGCCGACGGGGGCCACCGCGTCATCGCCGTCGACCTGCCCGGCTTCGGCGCGAGCCGGCGGCTGCGGCGCACCGGCCCGGAGACGCTGGCGGAGGCCCTCGGCCCCCTCGTGGAGCGGCACGCGCCGGTCGACGTGGTGGCCCACTCGCTGGGCACCCAGGTGGCGACGGCCCTCGCCGCCGGGCAGCCGGCGCGGGTGCGGCGGGGTGGGCCCCTGCCGCCCCGGGGGGGCGCCCCGCCCCCCCGCCCCCCCCCCCCGCCGGGGGCCCCCCGGGCGGATCACGCCGCCGGGGGGGGCCCCCTCGGGCGCCTGGCGATCGGGCGGATGCGCCGCGACCCGGAGCGCCGCCGCCAGGCCTACCGCGCGGCGATCGCGCACCCCGACCGGCTGGCCGGCGACCCGGGGATGGCGGCGCTGCTGGAGCTGGCCGCCGACCGGCTCGTCGACGCCGACCTGCACGCGATGGCCGACTGGGCCGCGAGCGGCATGGCCTACGACGTGCGTCCGCTGGCGGCGCGCATGATGCAGCCGGCGCTGGTGGTGGGGGGCGACCGCGACCGGGTCACCCCCGTCGAGGGCGCGCTGCGCCTGGTGAGCGTGCTCCCCGGGGGACGGATGCTGCGCCTCCCCGGCGTCGGCCATTTCCCGCACCTGGAGGCGCCGGACGCGGTGCTGCCCGCCATCGCGGGGCACCTGGCGTGAGCGAGGAGCTGCTCGAGCTCGCCCTGGCGGCGGCGCTCCCCGCCGGGACGCTCCTGCTGGAGCGGTTCCGCGAGCCCGCCACCGGCCTGAGCGCCAAGACCAGCCGCACCGACCTGGTGAGCGACGCCGACCGGGCCGCGGAGCAGCTCATCGCGGGGGCGATCCTCGGCGCGCGGCCCGGCGACGCCCTGGTGGCCGAGGAGGGGGCCGCCGCCGACGGCGGCTCGGGGGTGCGCTGGTTCGTCGACCCGCTCGACGGCACCATCAACTTCCTCTGGGGCGTCCCCCACTGGTGCGTGAGCGTCGCCGCGTACGACGGGGACGGCGCGCTGGCCGGGGTGGTCCACGACCCCAGCCGCGGCGAGACGTTCACCGCCGTCCGCGGCGGGGGCGCCCGCCTCGACGGGACGCCGGTCGCGGTGCGCCCGCCGACCCCGGTGTCGGAGGCCCTCGTCGCGACCGGCTTCGAGTACACGGCCGAGGCGCGCGCCCGCCAGGCGCGGCTGCTCGCGACGGTGCTGCCCGCGGTGCGGGACGTGCGCCGCTTCGGCGCCGCCGCGCTCGACCTCTGCTGGGTCGCGGCGGGCCGCTTCGACGGCTACTTCGAGACGGGTCTCAAGGCGTGGGACCGCGCCGCCGGCGAGATGATCGTGCGCGAGTCGGGCGGGGCGGTGGAGGACATGGCGCTGGACGGCGTCATCGCCGGCCACCCGGCGGTGGTCGCCGACCTGCGGGGGCTGGTCGCCGGCGGATGAGCGCGGAGTCGGCCCCGGGACGGCTGTGGGAGGTGGACGTCGTGCGGACGGCCGCCATCCTGATGATGGTCGCGTACCACGCGGCCTGGGACGTCTTCCACCTGGCGCCCTCGGTGGACGTCGACCCCTTCGACGGGGGCTGGCGGGCCCTCCAGGTGGCGTGCGGCTCGACATTCCTGTTCGTGGTGGGTGTGAGCCTCGCGATCTCGAACGCCCGCGGCCGCGCCCGCGGCCTCGACGGCTGGGAGCTGTACCGGCGGCACCTGCGCCGCGCCGCCCAGGTGGCGGCGGCCGCGGTGCTCGTGACGCTGGTGACCGTGGTCGCCCTGGGCGACGACTACGTGCGCTTCGGGATCCTGCACTGCATCGCCGTCGCGATGATCGTGGGCCCCCCGCTGCTGCGCCTCGGGTGGTGGAACGTGCCGCTCGGGGTCGCGGTGATCGTGGCGGGCGTCGCGCTCGGGACGCGCGCGGCCTCCGACGTGCCGGGCCTGTTCGTCGTGGGCGTGCCCCCCTCCCACGGAACGGTCGACTGGTATCCCGTGCTGCCCTGGCTCGGCCCCATGATGATCGGCCTGGCGGTGGGGCGCGCCCTGTACCCGGGGGGCCGCCGGGGCCGGTGGGGCGACCGGCTGCCGGAGCCGGCGGTCGCCCGGGCGCTCGGCGCGCCCGGTCGTCACGCCCTGCCGATCTACCTCGTGCACCAGGGGGTGCTGATCCCGCTCGTCGCCGCGGTCCTGGCGATCGCCGGGATCCAGGTGAGCGGAAGCCTCTTCGGCTAGCGGCCGAGCGCGCCGGCCATCGCGCCGCCCACGATCGCGAACGTGAGCTGGGCGGCCCACACGGCGCGGTCGACCTCGGCGCCGGCGCAGCCGCGGCCCCAGGCGTCGATGCGCGCCTGCACGTCCGCCCAGCGCCGCGCGGTGAGCGGCCCGAGGCCGCGGAGGAAGGTCGTCGCCTCGCCGGGGGCCAGGTCGAGGTGCCGCTCCACGAGCGGGGCGATCACCGGACCGGCCAGCGCGGACCCCTCGAGCACGAAGATCGTCCCGACGCCCTCCGCAAGGCCCATCGCGACGGCCGGGCGTGCCGCGAGCTCGGCGGTGCCGCCGAGGGCGCCCAGGTCGGCGCGCAGGGCGTCGGCCCGGTCGATCGGGTCGAGGCCGAGCGCCTGGACGGCGCCGCTGGTGGCCAGCGTCCGCTCGACCGCATCCCACGCGCGCAACATCGCGCCGAGCAGCGTCCGGTAGTGGTCGCGGTCCTCGAGGCCGTCGGGCAGGTCGAGGCGTCCGTCGACGTGCTCGTGCAGCGGGGCCGTGCCGAGGGCGAGGCGGTCGCAGAGCGGGCCGGTGCGTCGCTCGCCGCGCCGGCGCGAGGGCCGGCGGGGCGGGGGCCCCCCGAGGGGCACGGCCATCGCGCCGCCGCCGGTCCCCTCCATCTTGAGCCCGGGGACGTGGATGATGGCGCCCATGGCCTCCGCGCTCGACCGCCTGGAGCACGTGCACCCGGAGGACCGCGCCGCGTGGCGTGCGTGGCTGGTCGCCAACCACGCCGCCGCCGCCGGGGCGTGGCTCGTCGGCTGGAAGGCGGCGACGGGACGGCCGCGGCTGCCCTACGCCGACAGCGTGGAGGAGGCCCTCTGCGTGGGCTGGATCGACAGCCGGGCGGGGACGGTCGACGGTGAGCGGTCGCGCCTGCTGTTCACCCCGCGAAAGGCCGGGAGCGGGTGGTCGCGGCCCAACAAGGAGCGGATCGAGCGGCTCTCCGCGGCGGGGCTGCTGCTCCCCGCCGGCATCGCGGTGGTGGAGGCGGCCCGGGCCGACGGGTCGTGGTTCGCGCTCGACGACGTCGAGAACCTGGTGGAGCCGCCCGATCTGGCGCAGGCCCTGGACGCCGACCCCCGCGCGCGCGGCCACTGGGACGTGTTCCCACGGTCGGCGAAGCGGGCGATCCTCGAGTGGATCAGCACGGCGAAGCGGCCAGAGACCCGGGGGAAGCGGATCGCCGAGACGGCCCGGCTCGCGGCCCAGGACATCCGCGCCAACCAGTGGCGGCCGAAGGGCTGACCCCCGGCCGCGCGGCCTCACCCGGATGCGCCGGGCGCCTCCGGGACCGGGTACTCCGCGCCGCACCATTCGCAGTGGGTCGCCGGCTCGGCGCCTGCGCCCGGCGCCGGGGCCGGCTGCGGGTGGGCTGGCGCGGCCGGCCGGCCGGCCGGGTCGTCGTCGGCGCCGCACCACTCGCACTTGGTCTGCTGGTCGGGCTGGTCGGTCGTCATACAGGCATCCTGCCGGCCCGCGGAGCCGCGGCAATCCGGGCCTTCCCGACGCACGCTGCGGCAATGCCGCGCGGTGGGGCCCTCAGCAGCATCCGGCCGCGCTGGACGCCGCCGCCGGGACGCCCGGCGCGTCGACCGGCTTGACACCCGTGACGATGGCCCCGTGGAGGCCGTCGGCGACCTCGTGCGTGAACGCGATCTCCACGTCGGCGAACCCCGCCTCGTCCAGGAGCGCCCGGTACTCGCCCAGCGACAGGGCCCCCGCGATGCAGCCCGCCCAGCCGCCCCGCTCGGCGCGCTCCCCGGGGGTGAGGCGATCCTCGGCGACGACGTCGCTGATGCCGATGCGGCCGCCGGACCGGAGCACCCGGAACGTCTCCCTGAGCACAGCCCGCTTGTCGGGCGACAGGTTCACGACGCAGTTGGAGATGACGACGTCCATCGTCTCCGCCGGGAGGGGGATCTCCTCGATCCGTCCCTTCAGGAACTCGACGTTGGCCGCCCCCGCCTCGGTCGCGTTCCTGCGGGCCAGGGCGAGCATCTCATCGGTCATGTCGAGGCCGTACGCCTTTCCGGTGGGTCCGACCCGCGCGGCTGAGAGGAGCACGTCGATCCCACCGCCGGAGCCGAGGTCGAGCACGGTCTCCCCGGGGCGCAGCTCGGCGACCGCCGTCGGGTTGCCGCAGCCGAGGCTCGCGAGCACGGCCTGCTCGGGGAGCGCACCCTGCTCGCCGGCCTCGTACAGGCCGCTGCCGAAGACGGCCTCGCCCGGGGCGCAGCATCCGCCCTCGCCGCAGCCCGAGGCGATGCCCGGCTCCCTGCCCGAGGCGGCTTCGGCCGCCGCCTGCGCGTACCGCCGCCGCACCTGCTCGTGGATGTCGGGAGCGGGAGCCCCCGGGGGTGTCGGGTCGTTCAGCATCCGCATGCCTCCTGCGAGGGCCCGGCGATCCACGCCGAGAACTCGGCGAGCGCGTCGGGAAGGACGAAGTAGTAGGCCCAGAGCCCGCGGCGCTCCGAGTCGACGAGCCCCGCCTGCCGCAGCACCTTCAGGTGATGCGACACCGTCGACTGGCCGACGTCGAACAGCGGGATCAGCTCGCAGACGCACACCTTCCCCGCGTGCTTGCGGAGCACGTCGACGAGCTGCAGCCGGATCGGGTCCCCGAGCGCCTTCGCCACGGCGGCCATGCGCTCGGCCGTCTCGCGCTCGACGTCGGGGTATACGACCGGCTCACAGCACGCCTCGCCGGCGGGGCGCTTCTGCTTGGGGGTCAGCTCGATATCGATCGCCATGAATCTACTTCTATCGATTGAAGTGACAACTGTCAATCGAATAGACTGACCGCCGTGACCGGCCGCCCGGACCTCCCCCGCCGCCTCGCTGCGGAGGCTCTCGGCACGTTCTGCCTGGTCTTCGCGGGGACGGGCGCCGTCGTCGTGGATGCCGTCGCCGGAGGCCCGATCGGTCACGGGGGCACCGCCGCGACCTTCGGTCTGGTGGTGGCGGTGATGATCTTCGCCGTGGGGCATCTCTCCGGTGCCCACCTGAACCCCGCGGTGACCGGGGCGTTTGCCGCCGCCCGGCACTTCCCGCCGGGCGAGGTCGCGCCCTACGTCGCCGCGCAGATCGGGGGCGCGCTGCTCGCATCGGCAGCCCTCCGGGGGGTGTTCGGGGCCGAGGGCGGCCTCGGTGTCACCCATCCCGACCACGTCGGCGACGCCGGGGCGCTCGTGCTCGAGGCGGGGCTGACCGCGGTGCTCATGGTGGTGATCCTCGCCGTCGCGACGGACACGCGGGCCGTGGGGTCGCTCGCGGCCCTCGCCGTCGGCGCGACCATCGGGCTGGAGGCCCTGGTGATGGGTCCGATCACCGGGGCGTCGATGAACCCGGCCCGGTCGATCGGCCCCGCCGTCATCGCGGGCGACGCCGCCGGCCTCTGGATCTACCTCGCCGGACCCGTCATCGGCGCGCTCGCCGGCGCCGCGGTCTACGCGTTCCTCCGCGGTGGGAACGCGGCCATCCCACTCGAGCAGGAGGCACGCGCGTGAGCCCCGACCGCCCCGAGGTCCTCTACGTCTGCGTCCACAACGCGGGGCGCTCCCAGATGGCGGCGCTCTTCACCGAGCACCTCGGGCGCGGCCGGGTGGCGGTGCGCTCCGCCGGGTCCGATCCGGCCGACCGGGTGAACCCCATGGTCGTGGAGGTCATGGCCGAGCTGGGGCTCGACATGTCGGCGCGGTTCCCCGCGCCGCTCACCGACGACGCGGTGCGCGCGTCGGACGTGGTGGTGACCATGGGCTGCGGCGACGCGTGCCCCTTCTACCCCGGCCGGCGCTACGAGGACTGGGAGCTGGCCGACCCCGCCCGGGCGCGCGACCTGGACGAGGTCCGCGCCATCCGCGACGAGATCCGCGGGCGCGTCGCGGGGCTCCTCGCGGAGCTGGGGGTGCCCGCCGGCGGCTAGCCGGTCGCCGCGCGGATCGCGCGGTCGAGGTCCCACATGATGTCGTCGAGCGTCTCCAGCCCGACGGAGATGCGCACCATGTCCTCCGTGACCCCCGCCAGGGACAGGCCCTCCTCGTCGAGGCGGCGGTGGGTGGTGGACGCCGGGTGGATGATCAGCGACTTCGCGTCGCCCACGTTCGCCAGGTGCGACAGCAGCTCGCAGGCCTCGATGAGCCGCTGGCCGGCGTCGCGACCGCCCTTCACGCCGAACGTGAGGACGCTGCCCGCGCCGAGGGGCAGGTACCGGTCGGCGCGCGCGCGCTCCGGGCTGTCGGGCAGCCCCGGGTACGTCACCCACTCCACCCCCGGGTGGCCGCGCAGGAACTCGGCCAGGGCGGCCGTGCTCGCCACGTGGCGGTCCATCCGCAGCGACAGCGTCTCGAGCCCCTGGAGCAGCAGGAACGCATTGAACGGGGACAGGACCGGCCCCAGGTCGCGCATCGTCTCGACGCGCGCCTTCATCACGAACGCGAAGTTCCCGAACGTCTCGGCGTAGCGCAGCCCCCGGTAGCCGGGGCTCGGCTCGACCAGCCCGGGGAACCGCCCGTCCTGCCACGGGAACGTGCCGCTGTCGACCAGCACCCCGCCGATGGTGGTGCCGTGGCCGCAGATCCACTTGGTGGCCGAGTGCGACACCAGGTGGGCGCCGTGCTCGATCGGCCGGCACAGGTATGGCGTCGCGAAGGTGTTGTCGATGAGGAGGGGCACCCCGGCCTCGCCGGCCACCTCCGCCACGGCGGCGATGTCGAGCACATCGAGCCGCGGGTTGCCGATCGTCTCCCCGTAGAGCAGCCGGGTGCGGTCCTCCACCGCGCCGCGCCACGCGCCCATGTCGGCCGGGTCGACGAACGTCGTGCGGATGCCGAGCCGCGCCAGCGTGATCGCCAGCTGGTTGTGGCTGCCGCCGTACAGGTGGCGCGACGCCACCACGTGGTCGCCCGCCTCCAGCAGCGTCGTGATCGCCACCGCCTGGGCCGCCAGCCCGCTCGCGGTGGCCAGGGCGCCGACGCCGCCCTCGAGGCTCGCCATGCGCTCCTCGAACACCGCGGTCGTCGGGTTCATGATCCGCGTGTAGATGTTGCCGAAGCGGTTGAGGTCGAACAGGTCCGCCGCGTGCTCGGCGTCCTCGAAGACGTAGGCCGCCGTCTGGTGGATCGGCACCGCCCGCGCCCCCGTCACCGGGTCGACGCGCTGGCCGGCGTGGAGGGCGCGGGTGTCGAACCCGTACTCCCGGTCCTCCGTCATCAGGCGGCGAACGGGGCCATGCGGCGCGACCCGATCACTCCCGTCGACAGCCCCACCACGTTGAGGCCGCCGAAGAAGCGGCAGTGCTCCATCTTGATGCAGCGGTCGTCCACCACCTCGAGGCCGGCCGCCCGGGCCCGGGCAGTGGCCTCCGGCGAGGTGATGCCGAGCTGCAGCCAGATCACCTTCGCCCCCAGCGCGATGGCCTCGTCCACGATCGGCGGCACGTCCGCCGGCTTGCGGAACACGTTGACGATCTCCAGCGGACCCCGCTCCGCGGCCTCGGCGAGGGACGCCGCGCACGGGTTGCCGAGCACCTCGTCGCACGCCGGGTTCACCGGGGTGATGTCGTAGCCGTTCGCCTGCATGTGGATCATCGCCCGGTGGCTCGGGCGATCCGCCTTCGGCGACAGGCCGACCACGGCCAGGCGGCGGTACCGCTCCAGGATCAGGCGCACCCCGTCCGACGGCGGGGCGCCGTCGCTCATTCCCGCGTATTGGGCCACGGCCGCGAAGTATGGCGATCCGGCGGCCCGTCCGCCGGGGCCGTGTTCACAAGTCGTTCACCGGAGCGTCACAGCAACGACACCTGCGCCCCGCCGGTCCCGGGCTACGGTCGCGCCGTCATCCCGGGGTGCCCACGTCCGCCGGGAGCGCGTCCCGATATCCGCCTGAAAGGAACCACGTATGGCACGTGCACGCCGTCTCGCCCTGATCGCCGCCTCGGCGGCGCTCGCCGCGGGTTCCCTCGCCGCCGCCGGCTGCGGCGGCGACGACGACTCGGGCGCGGCCTCCGACACCTCCGGCGGTGGGGCCGCGGCGTCCGACGTCTCCGGGACGATCGCCGGAGCGGGCGCCAGCTCCCAGGACGCCGCCATGGAGGCGTGGATCGCGGGTTTCCAGCAGGCGAACCCGGGCGCCACGATCTCGTACGACCCCGTCGGCTCCGGTGGCGGCCGCGAGCAGTTCGTCGCCGGCGGCACCGTGTTCGGCGGCACGGACGCGCACCTCGCTGATGAGGAGCTCACCGGCGCCCAGGAGCGCTGTGGCGGCGTGAACAACCTCATCGAGATCCCGGTGTACGTCTCGCCGATCGCGGTGGCGTACAACCTGCCGGGCGTGGAGGGCCTGAACCTCTCCGCCGAGACCCTCGCGAAGATCATGAAGCGCGAGATCACCAAGTGGAACGACCCGGCCATCGCCGCCGACAACCCGGACGCGAGCCTGCCGGACACCGACATCACCACGGTGAGCCGCTCGGACGAGTCGGGCACCACCGAGAACTTCCAGGAGTACCTGAAGGCGGCCGCCCCGAGCGTCTGGACCTATGAGGTCGACGGGAACTGGCCCGTGAAGGGCGGCGAGGCCGCGCAGGGCACCTCCGGCGTCGTGGACGCGATCAGCGCCGGCGAGGGCACCATCGGCTACGCCGACGCCAGCCAGGTCGCCGACCTCGGCGTCGCCAACATCGGTGTCGGCGGCACCTTCGTCCCGCCCTCGCCCGAGGCCGCCGCGGCGATCCTGGAGGAGTCGCCCCAGACGGACGACCGCGGCGACTACGTCTTCACCTACGACCTGAAGCGGGACACCACCGCCGAGGGCGTCTACCCGATCGTGCTCGTCTCCTACGAGATGGCGTGCACCCAGTACTCCAGCGCCCAGGACGCGGCCGTCGTGAAGCCGTTCCTGAGCTGGATCATCAGCACCGAGGGCCAGCAGGCCGCGGCCTCCGCCGCCGGCTCCGCGCCGCTCTCGCCGCAGATCCAGACGCTGATCCAGCCCGCGGTCGACGCGATCCAGGGCTGACCCGGGCCGGTAGTGTCGGTGGCGTGCGGGCCCGGCCCGCACGCCACCGAGGTCCATGAACGAAGGACGTGACCCCGCGTGACGACGCAGGACATCAAGACCACCTCGGTCGCCCGCCCCGGCAGGCGCGTGACGCACCTCGGCGACCGGCTCTTCTCGGGCGCGGCCCTCGGCGCCGGCCTCATCATCCTGGCGGTCCTCGCCGGGGTCGCGGCCTTCCTGCTCCGCGAGGGCTGGCCCGCGCTCACGGCGGACGCCTCGGAGATCCCCGGCGGCGACGGGCTGCTGGCCTACATCGGGCCGCTCGTGTTCGGCACGGTGCTCTCGGCCGGCCTCGCGATCCTGATCGCGGTGCCGCTCGCGTGCGCCGTGTCGCTCTTCATCGCCTTCTACGCGCCCCGGCGCCTGGCGCACGTGCTGGGCGCCATCGTCGACCTGCTGGCCGCCATCCCCAGCATCGTCTTCGGGCTGTGGGGCATCGCGGTGCTGGGACCCGCGTCGGTCGACTTCCAGCGGTGGCTGGCCGACCACCTCGGCTGGCTCCCGTTCTTCGAGGGGCCGGCGTCGGCGACGGGCCGCACGATGCTGATCGTGGGGTTTGTCCTGGCGCTCATGATCCTGCCGATCATCAGCGCCATCACCCGTGAGGTCTTCGCCCGCACCCCGCGCGCGCAGATCGAGGGGGCCCTGGCGCTCGGCGCGACGCGCTGGGAGGTCATCCGCATGACCGTCCTGCCGTTCGGCAAGTCGGCGATCATCGGCGGCTCGATGCTCGGCCTGGGCCGGGCGCTCGGCGAGACGATGGCCGTCGCGATCATCCTGTCGGTGTCCGGCGCCGTGACCTTCGACCTGGTCAGCTCCGGCAACCCGTCCACGATCGCCGCCAACATCGCCCTCGACTTCCCCGAGTCGTCCGGCCTCGACGTGAACGTGCTCATCGCGAGCGGCCTGGTGCTCTTCGCGATCACCCTCGTCGTGAACATGGCGGCCCGGGCGGTCATCTCCCGCGGCGAGGCGAAGGCGTCGTCGTGAGCAGCGCCACCGCACCCGGCCCGATCGACGTCCAGCCGCGGACGCTGGTCCGCGGCACCCTGCCGGCGTGGGGGACCTGGGGCGTCTACGCCGGCTTCGGCCTGCTCGCCGTCGTCGCGATCGTCGCCGGCGGCGCCAACATGCTGCTGGCGGCGATCGTCGCAGCGATCGCCGCCGGCGTCACGGTCTACGCGTGGGCCCGCGTGGTGGAGGGCTCGCGCCGCGCCACCGACCGCGGCGTGACGCTCATCGTGGCGTCGTCGTTCGCCGTCGCCGTGGTGCCGCTGGTGTCGGTCCTCTCCGTGACGATCGGCCGCGGCATGGACCGCTTCGACACGCAGTTCTTCACCGAGGACGTCCGCAACGTGGTCGGTGCGGGCGGCGGCGGCTGGCACGCCATCGTGGGCACGCTGGTCATCACCGGCCTCGCGACGCTCGCGTCGGTCCCGATCGGGATCATGTGCGCCATCTACCTCAACGAGTACGGCCACGGCCGGCTGAAGAAGACGATCATCTTCTTCGTCGACGTGATGACGGGCATCCCGTCGATCGTCGCGGGCCTCTTCGCCTTCGCGCTGTTCTCGCTGTTCATGGGCCCGGGCATCCGGCTGGGCGTGATGGGCGCGCTGGCGCTCTCCGTGCTGATGATCCCGATCGTGGTGCGCTCCACCGAGGAGATGCTCAAGATCGTGCCCAACGGGCTGCGCGAGTCGGCCTACGCGCTCGGCGTCCCCAAGTGGCGGACGATCGTGAGCGTGGTGCTGCCCACCGCGCTCGCCGGGATCGTGACGGGCGTGATGGTGGCCGTGTCCCGCGTGATCGGCGAGACCGCGCCCCTCCTCATCACCACCGGGACCTTCTCCACCACCAACTGGAACCCGTTCTCGGGCAGGATGGAGAACCTTCCCGTCTTCGCCTTCAACGAGTACAAGAACCCTGGCGTGCCCAAGGCGCCGTATCTCGAGCGTGCGTGGGCGGCGGCGCTGACCCTGATCCTGATCGTGCTCGTCCTCAACATCGTGGCCCGGCTCGTGTACCGACGCTTCGGAAAGGACATCAACGCGTGACGACCCAGCGTCCCTCCACGGACACGACCACCGAGGCCCCCGTGGCCGCGCCCGAGGCGGCCGTCGCGCCGGCCGCCGAGGGGGCGCCGGTCGCGCAGCGCTCCGCGTTCGACGTCATCGACCTGAACCTCTTCTACGGCGGGTTCCACGCCGTGAAGGACGTCAACATGGTGATCGAGCGCAACAAGGTCACGGCGCTCATCGGCTCGTCGGGCTGCGGCAAGTCCACGTTCCTGCGCTCGCTGAACCGCATGCACGAGGTCATCCGCGGCGCCCGCGCGGAGGGCACCGTGCTGCTCGAGGGCGAGGACATCTACGGCAAGGACGTCGACCCGGTGCTGGTGCGCCGCAAGGTGGGCATGGTGTTCCAGCTGCCCAACCCGTTCCCCACGATGTCGATCTACGAGAACGTCGCCGCGGGGTTGCGCCTGAACCGCAAGAAGATCGCGAAGGCCGACCTGGACGAGGTGGTCGAGTCGTCGCTGAGGGGCGCCCACCTCTGGAACGAGGTGAAGGACCGCCTCGGCAAGCCCGGCGCCGGCCTGTCGGGCGGCCAGCAGCAGCGCCTCTGCATCGCGCGCGCGATCGCGGTGAAGCCCGAGGTGCTCCTGATGGACGAGCCCGCCTCGGCGCTGGACCCCATCGCGACCCTGGCGATCGAGGACCTGGTCCACCAGCTCAAGCAGGACTACACGATCGTCATCGTGACCCACAACATGCAGCAGGCGAGCCGCGCCAGCGACTACACCGCGTTCTTCAACATCGAGGGCACGGGCATGCCGGGGTACCTGGTGGAGATGGACGCCACCGAGACGATGTTCAGCCGCCCGAAGGAGAAGGCGACCGAGGACTACGTCTCAGGTCGCTTCGGCTAGCGGCGCCGCGGGACCGCGACGCGCCAGAACGGCGCGATCAGCGGGTCGGTGAGCCGCCCGACCGCGCGCACGACGCTCGTCAGCGGGCGTCGCGCCAGGTGGTGGACCGCCAGCGCGGCGGCGGTGCCGACGAGCGCGCCGCCGGCGATGTCACCGGGGTAGTGGAGCCCCACCAGCACGCGCGCCACCGAGATGGCCACGGCGGCGGCGATGAACACCGAGCCCGCCCGCCGGCTCACCAGGAACACCGACACGGCGATCGCGAAGGACGCGGCCGCGTGGTCGCTGGGGAACGACGGGTCGTGGGAGGGGTGGACGAACCAGAGGTGCGCCTGGGGGTGTGCGTCGGTGGGCCGCGCACGCTCCCAGATGTGGGAGATCACCTGGTTGGTCAGCAGCGCCAGGCCGGCTGAGGCCAGTGCCGAGGCGGCGGCCAGGCGCCACTTGGACACCATGCCGGGGCGGCTCACCAGCCACAGGCCGATCGTCGCCGCGGCGAGCACCGGGACGCTCCAGATCGTGAAGTCCTCGATCTCGTCGCCGATCAGGCCGTGGCCGGTCAGCAGATCGTTCAGCCATTGGAAGAGCGTCCAGTCGATGAGCTGAGATTAGAGATCGCTCATCAAAGTGCCAGCTCCCCGGTCGGGGAGTTCGCGCGGGACGTCAGACGGGGCGGCGGCTCCGTCCGGGGCGCGGGTGCCCCGTGCCGCGGGCGATCCGCCGGACGTCTCGCGCGGCCGCCGTCAGGCTGCGCTCTCCTGATAGAGCCGGCGGAGGACGGTCGGGAGGATCCCGCCGTTGTGGATGTAGCGGAGCTCGGTCGGGCCGTCCACGCGGGCCAGCACGGTGAACTCGCCCGTGGAGCCGTCCTCGCGCGTGTAGGTGATCGTCACCTCGTCGCGCGGCTGCAGGTCGGCCAGTCCCGTGAGGGCGAACGTCTCCCGGCCGGTCAGCCCGAGCTCCTCGTGGCCCTCGCCCTCGCGGAACTGGAGCGGGAGCACGCCCATGCCCACCAGGTTGCCGCGGTGGATGCGCTCGAACGACTTGGCGATGACCGCGCGGACGCCGAGCAGCAGGGTGCCCTTGGCGGCCCAGTCGCGGCTGGAGCCGTTGCCGTAGAGGGCGCCCGCCATGACGATCAGCGGGGTGCCGGAGGCCTGGTACTCCATCGAGGCCTCGTAGATCGACGTGATCTCGCCCGTGGGGAGGTACTCGGTCCAGCCGCCCTCCTTGCCCCCGGCCAGGGCGTTGCGCAGGCGGATGTTCGCGAAGGTGCCGCGCATCATCACCTCGTGGTTGCCGCGCCGCGAGCCGTACGAGTTGAAGTCGCGCGGCTCGACGCCGTGCTCGATCAGGTACCGCCCGGCGGGCGAGCTGGCCGGGATGGAGCCCGCGGGGGAGATGTGGTCGGTGGTGATCGAGTCGCCGAGCACCGCGAGCGCGCGGGCCCCGACGATGTCGGTGACCGGCGCCGGCTCCGGCGTGATGGACGAGAAGAACGGCGGGAGCTGCACGTAGGTCGAGTCGCCGTCCCAGGCGTAGGTCTGCCCGTCGGGGACCGGCAGCGCCCGCCAGCGGTCGTCGCCCTCGAAGACCGTGCTGTAGCTCTCCTCGAACAGGGCGCGGTCCACGGCCGTGCCAAGGGTCGCGGCGACCTCCTCCTGCGTCGGCCAGATGTCCTTCAGGTACACGGGGCCGTCGGCGCCCTCGCCGAGCGGCTCGCTGGTGAGGTCGATGTCCACCCGGCCGGCGAGGGCGTACGCGACGACCAGCGGCGGCGACGCCAGGTAGCTGGCGCGGACGTTGGGGTGGATGCGGCCCTCGAAGTTCCGGTTGCCCGACAGCACCGCCGCCGCGACGAGGCCGTTCTCCTCGATGGCCTGGTCGATCGGCCCCGCCAGGGGCCCGGAGTTGCCGATGCAGGTGGTGCAGCCGTAGCCGACCAGGTCGAAGCGGAGCTCGTCCAGGAACGGCGTGAGCCCGGCGCGGTCCAGGTAGCCGGTCACGGCGCGGCTGCCGGGGGCGAGGCTCGTCTTGACCCACGGCGGCGTGGTCAGGCCCTTCTCCACCGCCTTCTTGGCGAGCAGGCCGGCGCCGACCATCACCGACGGGTTGGACGTGTTCGTGCAGCTCGTGATGGCGGCGATCGCCACTGAGCCGGTCTGGAGCGGGAAGGTGACGCCGTCGACCGTCACGTCCACCGGCTCGTAGTGGGGGCCGGCGCCGTTGGCGACGAGGCCCTCGGCGAAGTTGTCCCTGAACTCGCCGGCGACCGCGCCGAGCTCCACCCGGTCCTGCGGGCGCCGCGGACCGGCGAGGCTCGGGACCACGGTGCCGAGGTCCAGCTCGAGCGTCTCGTCGAACTCGGGGTCGGGGTCGCCGTCGGTGCGGAACAGGCCCTGCGCCTTGGCGTAGGCCTCGGTGAGCGCGATGACCTCGGCGGGGCGGCCCGTGACCTCCATGTAGCGGAGGGTCTCGTCGTCGATCGGGAACATCGTCGCCGTCGCGCCGAACTCGGGCGACATGTTCGAGATGGTCGCGCGGTCGGCGAGCGACAGGCCGGAGAGGCCGGCGCCGTAGAGCTCCACGAACTTGCCGACGACGCCGTGGGTGCGGAGCATCTCCGTGACCGTGAGCACCAGGTCGGTGGCGGTGGTGCCGGCGCCGAGGCGGCCGCTGAGCTTCAGGCCGATGACGGTCGGGGTGGGCTGCGAGAGCGGCTGGCCCAGGAGCACGGCCTCCGCCTCGATGCCGCCGACGCCGAACCCGAGGACGCCGACGCCGTTGATCATGGTGGTGTGCGAGTCGGTGCCGACCAGGGTGTCGGGGAACGCGACCAGCTCGCCGTCGATCTCGCGCGTCTGCACGACGGGCGAGAGGTACTCGAGGTTGACCTGGTGGACGATCCCGGTGCCGGGCGGCACGGCGCGGAAGTCGCGGAACGCCTGCTGCGCCCACCGCAGGAGCATGTAGCGCTCCTGGTTGCGCTCGTACTCGCGCTCGACGTTGGCGGCGAACGCCGCGTGGTCCCCGAAGCGGTCGACCTGCACGGAGTGGTCGATCACCAGGTCGGCGGGCACGAGCGGGTTGATCAGGGACGGGTCGCCGCCCAGCGAGCTCATCGCGTCGCGCATTGCGGCGAGGTCGACGACGCACGGGACCCCGGTGAAGTCCTGCATCACGACGCGCGCGGGCAGGAAGGGCACCTCGCCGGTGAGCCCGGACCGGGGCGTCCAGCCGGCCAGGTACCGTACGTCCTCCTCGGTCACGAATCCGCGGCCGCAGTTGCGCAGCACGGTCTCGAGCAGGACCTTGATGGTGTAGGGCGTGCGGTCGAGGCCGTCCCGCACCGCGTCGAGGCGGTAGATCACGTGCGAGCGGCCGCCCGCCTCCAGGCTGTCTCGTGCGGAGAAGGGGTCGGGCGCTGCGCTCACGTGCGGTCTCCTCGGGAGGTCGGATGTCCGACCACCGAGCTTACCGGTCCAGGGCTTTCCTGACGGCCCGGGCGATCGACGGCGCACACGTCCGCCGCGCGACGTCCGGACGCCTCCGGGCGCCGGGGTCTCACGCACAACGGCCTCGGCCGGCGTCCCGTCCCCACCTGGGCGGGACGCCGGCGGTGGCCGGACCTAGCCGGTGACGGCGGGCTGCACCCGCGCCGGGGCGACGGCGACGGCCTGGACGGTGCGGATCGCGGTGACCGTGCCGCCGCAGTTCGCGCCGACGGTGACCCTCATCGTCCTGGGTCCGCGCGTGGAGCGGTCGAGCTTCAGCACCACCGGGATGGTCCTCGCCCTCCCGCGCACCAGTGTTCCGACGCCGACCACCATCTGGCCGTCGCGGAGCGTGGCGACGCCGGTGCCCGGCAGCGAGAAGCCGGCCGGCAGGGTGAGCCGGACCGTGACCCGGGTGGCGGTCACGCCCGTGGTCCGGACGGTGACGTGGTACTTGGTGGTGCTGCCGGCCTTCGGGTTCTTCGGGCCGCGCACCACGGCGGCGAGCGTCGGCCGCGGGCACGCCGGCACCTGGGTGGCCCTGACGGGCGGCGCGACCGAGGGCGCCTGTGCGACCGGCACCACCGCGACGGGCGGGGTGCACGCCTGGCCCGCCACCACGACGGTGCGGGTGGCGGTGTCGTTGCCGGGGTTGGAGTCCGGCAGGTCGCCCTGCGCCGGCACCAGGCTGACGGTGGCGGTGTTCGGCAGCTGGCCGCACTCGGCGGCGGTGACGGCGCGCGTGCCGGTCCAGGTGACGGTCTCGCCGGGCTTCAGCCAGCCGGTGGTTGGGGGGCCGTCGGGCGCGAGGTTCGCGAGCGACGGGTCGCTCACCCGGATGCGCTCGCGCAGGACGGCGGTGTTGCCCGTGTTGGTGACGGTGATCGTGTAGGTCACGACGTCGCCGGGCGTGTACGTGTCGCGGTCGCTCGTCTTCGCGATGGACACGTCGACGACGCAGTTCCGGTCCTTGGCGGGTGCGCACGTGCCCGCCGGCCAGGCCAGCGCCGCGGGGAGCGGTGCCAGGGCGGCTGCGGCCAGCAGGACGACGATCGCCAGGGTCCGGTGACGGAGGGACGAGCGGGAGGGGCTCATCGGGCGGTTCCTCGGAGTCCGGGCCCGCGCGCTCCTCGAGAGCGTGCTGGGCTGCTCCGCAGCCTGATCCGTCCACCAGACGTCACCAATGGACGACGGATGGGTTCGGAACCGCCACTCGTTGAGGGTTTCGCCCCCCGTTTCGGGGGGTGTTTTCGTACCGTCCGCAAGTTTCGCCCGCTCGGGACGGGCGCGCGCGGCGTCAGCCGGGGGCCGTGAGCCTCCGGTACGTGATGCGCTTCGGGCGGGCCGCCTCCTCGCCGAGGGTGCGCCGGCGGTGGTCCTCGTACTCCTGGAAGTTGCCCTCGAACCACCGCACCTGGCTGTCGCCCTCGAACGCCAGGATGTGGGTGGCGATGCGGTCGAGGAACCACCGGTCGTGCGACGTGACCATCGCGCAGCCCGACCATTCCACCAGCGCCTCCTCGAGCGCCCGGAGGGTGTCGACGTCCAGGTCGTTGGTCGGCTCGTCCAGCAAGAGCAGGTTGCCGCCGCCGGCCAGCAGCTTCGCCAGGTGCACCCGGTTGCGCTCGCCGCCCGAGAGCTGGCCGACCGGCTTCTGCTGGTCGCCGCCCTTGAAGTTGAACGACGCGACGTAGGCCCGGGAGTTCATCTCGTCGGTGCCGCCGAGCCGGATGATGTCCTGGCCGCCGGAGATCTCCTGCCACACCGTCTGATCGCCCTGCAAAGCGTCGCGGGACTGGTCGACATAGGCGAGCTGCACGGCGGCGGCCAGCGTGATGGTGCCGCCGTCGGGCTCCTCGTCGCCGGTGATCATGCGGAACAGGGTGGTCTTGCCGGCGCCGTTCGCGCCGATCACGCCGACGATGGCCCCCGGCGGCACCGTGAAGGAGAGGTCCTCCATCAGGAGCTTGTCGCCGAAGGCCTTCGTCAGCCCCGAGACCTCCATCACCAGGTCGCCGAGCTTCGGCGGGGCGGGGATCCGGATCTCGACGGCGCGGTGCCCGCGGTCGCGCTCCTCGGCCACGAGCCGCTCGTAGTTGGCGATCCGCGCCTTGCTCTTGGCCTGGCGCGCGCGCGGCGAGCTGCGCACCCACTCGAGCTCGCGGGCGAGCGTCTTCTGGCGGGCCGACTCCTGCTTCTCCTCCTGCTCCAGGCGCATCCGCTTCTGGTCGAGCCAGGACGAGTAGTTGCCCTTCCAGGGGATGCCCTTGCCGCGGTCGAGCTCCAGGATCCAGCCGGCCACGTTGTCGAGGAAGTAGCGGTCGTGGGTGACGGCCACGACGGTGCCCGGGTACTCCTCCAGGTGGCGCTCCAGCCACCCCACCGACTCGGCGTCGAGGTGGTTGGTGGGCTCGTCCAGCAGCAGCAGGTCGGGCGCGGAGAGCAGCAGCCGGCACAGCGCCACGCGGCGGCGCTCGCCGCCGGACAGCGTCGTCACGTCCTGGTCGCCGGGCGGCACGCGCAGCGCGTCCATCGCGACGTCCAGCTTGCGCTCGATGTCCCACAGGTCCAGGCGGTCGATCTCCTCCTGGAGCTCGCCGTACTCGACGAGGGCCGTCTCCATCTCGTCGGGCTCCATCCCGCCCAGGCGCGCGCCGATGTCCTCGAAGCGGCGCAGCAGCGCCATCTGGTCCGCGACGCCCTCCTCGATGTTGCCGCGCACGTCCTTCGTCGCATCCAGCTCGGGCTCCTGGGACAGCAGCCCCACCGTGGCGCCCGGCGCCAGGATCGCGTCGCCGGAGAAGTCGGGGTCGAGCCCGGCCATGATCCGGAGCAGCGTCGACTTCCCCGCCCCGTTCGCCCCGAGGACGCCGATCTTGGCGCCCGGGAGGAACGAGAGGGAGACCCCGTCCAGGATCACCTTGTCCCCGGAATGGAACTTCCGGAGGCGGTACATGGTGAAGATGTATTCGTCGGCCATGCGCCCAGGGTAACGGGCGCAGGAAGGGCCGAGGCGATGGTGAAACCGTCATTCCGTGTCCCGGACGCTCAAGTGTGGACGCGCTACAGTCGAATGCGACGACGAGTGACGGAATCGCGGCAGGGGCCGCGGAATCCCCGGAGGTGGGGACACATGCTTCAGGACCCGAACGGGCGGCACGACGCCGCCGAGACCGGCTGCGTGGCGCATCTGAGCGCCGGCGGCTGGGGGACGTACCACCGGATGGAGTGCACCGAGGCACCCCACCGCGGCGACATCGGCGTGCGGGACGTGATCCACGGTCCGTGGCGCTACCTGGCGGCGCACTGGACGCCCTGCTCGCTGTGCCTGCCCCCGACGGAGGCCGAGCTGCCGTCGCAGGGGGCCGCGCTGCCCAGCGCGGCGTAACACCCACGCCCTCCGGTACCCTCGGTCGGGGACGACCGAGGCGATGAGGAGCGGATCGTGGACGTGACCGAGGCGACATTCCAGGCCGACGTGATCGAGCGCTCGCGCGAGGTCCCGGTGGTCGTGGACTTCTGGGCCGCGTGGTGCGGCCCGTGCCGCCAGCTCGCGCCCGTGCTGGAGTCGGCGGTCGAGCGGCGCGCCGGCGCCGTGGTGCTGGCGAAGGTCGACATCGACTCCAACCCGCAGCTCGCCCAGACCTATCGGGTGATGAGCATCCCGCTGGTCAAGGGCTTCCGCGACGGCGACGCCGTCGCGGAGTTCGTGGGGCTGCAGCCGCCCCCGGCCATCGAGTCGTTCCTGGACGCGCTGGTGCCCTCCGAGACGGAGCGGCTCATCGAGGCCGGCGACGAGGCCTCGCTGCGCGAGGCCGTCGAGCGCGAGCCAGGCCACGTGGGCGCGCGGATCGCGCTGGCCCGGGTGCTCCTGTCCGACGGCCGCGGCGACGAGATCGTGCCGCTGCTCGACCCGGTGGCGTTCGACCAGGGCGCCGCGGCGCTGCTGTCGCGGGCGAAGCTGGCGTCGGTCGATCAGCCCGACGTGGTCGCCGGCCTGGCCGCCCTCGACCGGGGCGACGTCGAGCAGGCCCTCACCCACCTGCTGGACGCCGTCCGCGTGGCCGGCCCGGAGCTGCGGGACGACCTGCGCTCGGCGATGCTCGGCGTGTTCGCCCAGATCGGCGAGCACCACCCGCTGTCGGTCCGCTTCCGCCGCCGCCTGGCCCAAGCCCTCTATTAGGCCCCGCGCCGCGGTGGGCTTCCGGCCCCCGGCCAAGCCGGAGACCCAGGACCTCTTCGCCGGCCTCGCCGGCGACGCCTACTCGCGCCGGGCGCGGCTGCTGTCGCTGGGGCAGGAACCGCGGTGGCACCGCTCCCTCGTCTCCCGTCTGCCGGTGGGGCCCGACGACCACGTGCTGGACGTCTGCACCGGCACCGGCGCGGTCGCCGAGCGGATCGTGCTCACCCACCGCTGCCGGGTCACCGGGCTCGACCAGAGCACCGCGATGCTCGCCGCCGCGCGCGGGCGCCTGGCCGACGCGGGGGTGCTCCAGCGGGTGACGCTGGTGCAGGGCGAGGCCGAGCGCCTGCCGTTCCCCGACGCGGCGTTCGACGCGCTGTCGGTGACGTACCTGCTCCGCTACGTCGACGACCCCCCCGCCGTGCTGCGGGAGCTGGCGCGCGTGGTCAGGCCGGGCGGGACGCTCGCGTCCATGGACTTCGGCGTCCCCCCGTGGGCCCCGGCGCGGGTGGCGTGGCAGGCCTACACCGGGGCGGTGCTCCCCGCCGCGGGGCTCGTGGTGGGCGGCCGGCCGCGGGGGCGGGGCGGCCCCCTCCCCCACGCCAGCATCCCGGACCCCTACCGCCGCTATCCCATGCCCGCCCTGCTCGGCGCGTACCGGGCGGCCGGGCTGGAGGATGTGCGGGTGCGGCGCCTCAGCTTCGGGGGCGGCGTGGTCATCTGGGGGCGCCGGTCGCCGGCGCCGGCACCAGGGTCGCGGCCACCGGCGCACGGCTGACGCCGCCCTCGGCGGCGAGCCACCGGCCGGGCCTGAGGCGCAGCCGCACCACCCGCCCGTCGCCCGGGGCGATGGTGCCGGTGCGTGCCACGACACGGGCGCGGGCGCCGTCCAGCCGCACCATGGACAGCGTGCGCGGGCCCGAGGCGGCGTTGGTCACCCGCACGGCGGTGGGCGCCGCCGCGACCACGCCGGGCAGGCCGGCGACGGCGTCGTCGCGCAGGGTCAGGTCGAGGACCGGGAGGCCCGCCGCCGCGGGCCGCGGGGCCGGATGCTCCGCCGCGACCAGGGGCACGGCGCCGAGGGCGATGCAGGCGAGCACCGCCCGGGAGGTCGTCGTCCGCGTCACCGCCTGCTCCTTCCACGAGGGGCGCCGGCGTCTCCGGCGATGTGCGGCCACGGTCCCACGGCCCCCACCCGCGGCGCGTCCGTGTCGGCACCGATATCGCCCGGCCGGGCGGCGGCCGGCTAGGGGCCCGCGGCGCCCCGGAGCGCGGTGTGCTCCGCCGAGCCGCCCACCGCCAGGACCGCCTGCTGGCTCGTGAGGCCGTGGGGGGTCTTCTCCCAGTGGAACGGGTTGCGGATGAGCTGGTACAGGGCCCGCCACGCGGCGACGTAGTGCAGGCACCAGTAGAGCGGGTTCAGCAGGGCGTACGGCAGCAGGTGGTGGATCCGCCGGCGCCCCACCGCCAGGGCGTTGAGCGCCACCATCATCGCGTTGCCCACGATCAGGTTGACCGCCCCCACCACCTCCATCGGCCCGGGGAGCAGGTCGGGGATCTCCGGGGCGCCCACGAAGTGGGTCATCCACACCAGGGTGATGAGCCACATGACCGGCGCCAGCAGGAAGATCACCGGCGTCCCCAGCACCAGCAGCAGCAGGCCGACCACGCCGCGCACGCCCGCGGCCCTCGCCGTCTGGACGGGCCGCCGCGTGTGGACGAGGGCGGTCTGCATGTAGCCCTTGATCCACCGGGTGCGCTGGCGGATCCACGGCCAGTAGCGGCCGCAGGCCTCCTCGTAGGTGGTCGAGGGGATCACGCCGACCGTGTAGCCCTCGGCGGCGGCGCGGAGCCCCAGGTCGGCGTCCTCGGTGACGTTCCAGGCGTCCCACCCGCCGAGCTGGCGCAGCACCGAGGTGCGGAAGTGATTGGACGTCCCGCCCAGGGGGATCGGCAGCCGGAGCGTGTCGAGGCCGGGGAGCATGTAGTCGAACCACCACGAGTACTCGAGCGTGAACATCCGCGTCAGCAGGTTCTCGCGGGCGTTGAAGTAGTTGAGGCGCGCCTGGACGCACACCAGCTCGTCGCCCCCGGCCCGGAACGCCGCGACCGCCTCGCGCAGCTGGCCCGGCTCGGGGCGGTCCTCGGCGTCGTAGATCACCAGGAACTCGCCGTGGCTGAAGACCAGGCCCATGTTGCAGGCGCGCGGCTTCGTCTGGGGGCGGCCCTTCGGGACCACGACGAACTTGACCATGTCCGGCGGGTGGGCGGCGCGCGCCGCCTCCAGGGTCTCGGTGTCCTCCTCCTCCATCAGGAGCAGGATCTCGAGCTTCTCCTGCGGGTAGTCGAGCTCGCGCAGGTGCGTGACGAGGCCGCCGATGATGTTGGCCTCGCGGAAGACCGGCACCAGCACGGTGTAGACGGGCAGCTCGTCGTCGGGGATGCGCGCGCCCGCCGCCACCGCGCCGCGGCGCACCGACCGCCACCCGGCCAGGGCGGTCACGAGCTTGAAGGCCACCGCGACCAGGAACGCCACGTTGGCGACGGAGCAGAAGACGATCCCGGCCATCACCGGGTTCCACGTGAACGTGGCGGCGGCCACCATCGCCGTGGCGATCAGCGTCACGCGCTGGCCGCGCGTCAGGCCGTGCCGGGCGGAGGCGAGCGGGTTGGCCTCGTAGAGGGCGTTCGCGGCCTCGTCGGCCAGGCGGTCGGAGAAGACCGCGCGTAGCACCGCGTTGACGTCCCACTCGGTCGTCGCCAGGAACGCGACCTCGATGTCGGCCCCCAGCTCGCGCGAGAGCGCATCGGCCACCCGCGGGTCGGGCGGCTCGGCGGTGGCCACCCACACCACGTCGCCGCGGCGGTCGACGGGCACCCACCCCTCGGCCGCCATCCGCGACGGGGGCAGCCGGCGGACGAGGTGCTCGTCCAGGTCGACCCGCATGAGGTCGCAGAAGCCGATGCCCCACAGCTCGCCGAGCACCCGGTGCAGGTCCTGCCGCCGCACCAGGCCCATCGACAGCAGCACCCGGCCCAGCCGCTCGCCGCTGACGCGGTGGGCGGCGAGCGCCCGCTCCAGGTCGTCGGGCGAGATGAGCCCGCGCCGCACCAGGGCGTCGCCCAGGCGCTCGCCGGGGACGCCCGGCGCGGGCGCGGGGGTCTGCGCGGGGGTGGCGAGGGTGGCGCCCAGCTCGGCGAAGGCGCGGTCGACCTCGCGGCGGGCGGCGTCGTCGGCGAGCGTGGCGGCGCCGGCCCGGGAAACCGTGTGCCGGCACGCGGCGCGGGTGCCCGCGGCGGCGAGTCGGACGATCTCCACCGCTCCGCGGAAGGTCCCGGACATCGTGCCTTCATCGACCCCCCGGGCGGCCAACTGAGGTGGGCGCGGAAACCGCACCCGGGCGGGTGCGCGGGGCTCAGAACGGCGCCCCCACCGGCCGATGGGATCCCGAGGCACGTCCGAGAGGGAGAGGGGATCGATGGCGAATCCGGGGTCGACCACCGTCGCAGCGCCGCCGCGCGGCATCGGCGAGGTGCTCATCGAGATGGGCGCCATCACCCGCCCGGTGCTCGAGGCGGCCCTCCAGCGTCAGAAGCAGGGCGGCGGCCGCCTCGGCGAGGTCCTCGTGGCGATGGGCAGCGTCACGCCGGAGGTGCTCGGCGACGGCCTCGCCCGCCGCCTCAACGTGCCCCGCGCCCGCCTCGGCGCGCAGATCGACCCGGCGATCCTGAACCTGCTCGACGACCGTAGCCGCCGCCGCTACAAGGTCATCCCCCTCGCGGTGGAGGCCAGCGGCGCGCTGGTCTTGGCGATGGCCGACCCGACGGACGTCCTCACCATCGACGACCTGCGGATGCTCATCAGCCGCGACATCCGCCCCGCCCTGGCCCTCGAGTCGGAGATCGAGGGGTTCCTGAACGCCGGATCGGTGAGCGACACCAACTTCCTCTCCGGGCTGGTGCGCGAGGCGGGTCCCGGCATGGCCGGCCCCCACGGCGGCCTGGACGACGGCGGCGCCGACCTCTCCGTCATCTCCGGCGGCTCCGCCCCGGTGGTCCGGATGGTGGGCTCGGTGGTGGAGCGGGCGGTGGAGGAGGGGGCGTCCGACATCCACCTGGAGAGCCAGCCGGAGGAGATGCTGGTCCGGTACCGCATCGACGGCGTGCTCCGCACGGTGGCGGCGATCCCGTCGACCCTGTCGCGCGAGGTGGTGAGCCGCATCAAGGTGATGGCCGAGATGGACATCGCCGAGCGGCGCGTCCCCCAGGACGGCCGCGTGTCGCTGACCGCCGCCGGCCACCGCCTGGACCTGCGCGTGGTGACCGTGCCGACGGTGCACGGCGAGGGCGTCGTGATCCGCATCCTCGACACGTCCAACGCGATGCGCAAGCTCTCGGAGCTGGGCTTCGCGCCCGACTCGCTGGAGCGCTTCCAGAACTGCTACCGCCGCCCGTACGGCGCCGTGCTGGTGAGCGGCCCGACCGGCTCCGGCAAGTCGACCACCCTGTACGGCGCCCTCCACAACCTGAACACGGGCGACCGCAAGATCATCACGGTCGAGGACCCGGTGGAGTACCGGCTGGGCGGCATCAACCAGGTGCAGGTCAACGGCAAGGCGGGCCTGACGTTCGCCACCGGCCTGCGGGCGATGCTGCGCAGCGACCCCGACGTGATCATGATCGGCGAGGTCCGCGACGGCGAGACCGCCCAGATCATGATGCAGGCGGCGCTGACCGGGCACATGGTGCTGGCGACCATCCACACCAACGACGCGGCGAGCACGCTGACGCGCCTCACCGAGATGGGCGTGGAGCCGTTCCTCACGGCGTCCGGCGTCCTCGGCGTGCTGGCCCAGCGCCTGGCGCGGCGCCTGTGCCTGGAGTGCCGCCGCCAGGTGACGGTCCCCGCCGACACGCTCCGCGAGTTCGCCGGCACGGCGACCCTGCCCAAGGGGATCGGGGAGTCGCCCAAGATCTACCAGTCGGTCGGATGCGCCGCCTGCCGCCAGACGGGCTACAAGGGCCGCCTCGGCATCTACGAGGTGCTGACGATGAGTGAGGAGATCGAGCGCCTCACCGCCGCGTCGGCCCCATCGTCGGAGATCCGCCGCCAGGCGCGCCGCGAGGGCATGCGGACGATGCGCGAGGACGGCGTGATGAAGGTCCTCGCCGGCGAGACGACGCTCAACGAGCTCTCCCGCACCGTCGCCTAACCGAGCAAGCGCCCCGGTGCCCCTCCGCGCGGGGGGCGCCACACCCTCCCGGCGGGGGGGTCCGGGGTCCGCGTGGGGCCGTACCGTGGTCGCATGCACACGGTCCTCGACATCGATGGGTGGGAGCAGCGGGTCGCCGAGTCCGAGGCGGTCCTGCTGCGCGAGTCGGTCCGCGGCGCGCTCGCGTCCGGCGCCGGCCTGCAGGCGACGCTGGAGATGGTGCGCCGCCGCATGCGGTCGCTGACCCCCGTGCAGCGGGAGATCGTGGTCGGCGCCATCGACGCCCCCTCCCGCTAGCCCGCCCCCTCGCCCGGGAGCTGCGCCTCCGCCTCCTCGGCGAACCGGCACAGCGCGTCGGCCAGGCGCATCTGGTCGATGGTCCGCGCATCAATCTCCAGCAGGCCGGGAGAGGCCACCACGTAGGCGGCGCATTTGGCGCGCGAAACCGCTACGTTGAGCCGGTTCCGCGACAGCAGGAAGTCGAGCCCCCGCGGCACGTCCTCGGCGGACGAGCTCGTCATCGAGAAGAACACCACGTCCGCCTCCTGGCCCTGGAACTTGTCCACGGTCCCGACCCGTGCGCCATCCGGCAGGGTCCGGCGGAGCCGCGCCACCTGGGCGTTGAACGGGGCCACGATGAGCATCTGATCGGCGGGGACTCCGAGGCCCCGGAGGCGCTCGTACTCCCCCGTGATCCACGCCGCCTCCTCGGCGGACGACGTCGTGTCGCCGACATGGTCGATCTCCTGGAACCGGAGCCCGGTGCCGGCCGCGCTGTGCCGGGTGAGCGCGTCCCCCACCGGGGAGAGCCGGCCGGCGTAGAAGGCGCGCGAGATGAATCCGCAGACGTCGGGGTGCATCCGCCGTGTGTGGGTGAGGAACACGCCCATGTCCTCCGGGATGGTCTCCTCGCCGCCGAGGACGTGCTCGAGCACCGATACGCCGGCGCCCGGCGGATGGACCCCCTGCGTGACCTGCGGCAGCTGGGCGGGATCGCCGAGCAGGATCAGCCGGCGCGAACTCATGCCCATCGCGAGGGCGTCCGCCAACGACACCTGCCCGGCCTCGTCGATGACCAGGACATCGACGTGCTCCTGCATGTCCTCGCGGGCGAACAGCCACGCGGTGCCGGCCAGCAGGTCGAGCTCCGGGTCGAGCATGTCGGGATTCGCGAACGTCGTGGTGATCCGCTCACCCTCGAACTGCGACTCGGGGTTGTCCTCGCTGCCCTTCTTGCGCCCCACGAACGCGAGGCCCTCATCCGCCGCGACGGCCTCGATCTCCTCCAGCAGGTTGTGGATGGCGCGATGGCTCGGGGCGGCCACGCCGACCCGCTTGCCGTCCCGGATGAGTTGGGTGACAAGCCGCGCGCCGGTGTAGGTCTTGCCGCTGCCGGGCGGGCCCTGGACGACGAGGTAACCGGGGTCGATGCGCGGCACGAGCGCCCGGATCGCGTCGACCCCCTCGCGTTGGACGGGCGCGCCGTCCAGCGGAGGCCGCCGCGCCAGCAGCCGCATCAGGTGGGGGGCGCGAGCGTCGCCCTCGCCGTCCCGGACGATGCGCCCGAGCCGCGTGAGCGCGTCCCGCTGACAGCGGGTGTCGTAGGGCCCGCTGGGCATCAATGCCGCGGGGAGCGGATCGCCGGAGCGCTTCTTCCCGCGCTTCAGCACCAGCGTGCCCAGCTCCGGGTCGATCTCCACGATCGTCCCCGCGCCCTTCCCGGTCGCAGGGTCGTGGGGCTGGTCCCGGGCGCCGAGGCGCAGCTCCTGCGGGGGGAAGCGCATCGGGTAGAGGAACGATTGCTTCTCGGGCGCCGGTTCCCCGTCCGCGATCAGGCCGCCGATCGACTCGGCGTCGCGCTCGAGCTCCTCCGGGGTCATGAGTCGGCGCGCGAAGTAGGCCCACCACGACGGCTTGGCCTCCCGCCGGTGGTGGTCGAGCAACGCACCGAGCAGCCGGACGTGCTCGTCGGTCCGGGCCTCCAGCTCCTCGCGCAGCCGTGCGCGCTCCAGGGCCGCCTCGTGCTCCTCGGGCGTCGGCGGCTCCCGGGGCGGCACCTCGTGCCAGGCGATCTCGCCGTGCTCGTCTACGGCCTCGGCTCGCCGCTCCAGGAGCCAGTCGCGCAGGCGCAGCGTGGCGATGCAGTCATCGCGGTTGTACGCCTCGATCGCGTCGAGGGTCGCCTGGTCTCGTGTCTCGCGCCAGCCCTCGTAGCCCAGCGTCGCCCCCATGCCACCGAGCGGGTTCTCGCGGACGAAGAAGAACTGCTCCACGTCCTTCAGCGAGTAGCCCGGATGGGAAATGCGCATCGACTGGCGAACCACGCCGTAGAGGTCGACGAAGACCTCCTGTCGCAGCAGGTCGTCCATCGCGTCCTCGCGGGTCCCGTACTCGCCCATCAGGCGCTTGAACGTGGACGGCTCGTACGGGGCGTAGTGGTAGACGTGCAGCCCAGGGTCGGCCGCCCGGCGCTCGGCGATCAGGTCCATTACGGCCTCGAACGCCGCGCGCTCCTGCTCGCGATCGTGCGCCCAGAACGCCTGGTAGCGCTCCTCGCCGCCCTCCGCCCAGGCGATCCCGAACAGGAACTCGAGGCCGCGGGGCACCCCCCACAGCTCGTCGCCCTCGATGTCCAGGAACAGGTCGCCCTCCGCGGGTAGGGGCATACGAGCGAAGCCGCGATCCGGCTCGGGCGGGAGGAGTTCGTAGGTGTGAACCCCGGTCCGGCGTGCGCCGAGCTGCAGGCGCGCCTGGTCGTGGAGCCGCTGGAGCATCGCGGTGGAGATGCCCGCGACGCCGCGGGCGGGGTCGTGCTCGCCCAGGGCCTGCAGGGTCTCCACGCCGGCCGGCGCCAGCAGGCGCACGTGGCCGCGCCGGATCTCGGCGACACGGCAGAGGTGGTCGACCTCGTCCCACCATGCGTTGCAAAGCCCGGCCCAGTCGCAGATCGCGCAGTGGTCGCACGGGTACGGCTCGGTCTCGTGCCCCGATGCCCGGGCGGCGTCGAAGCGCCGGCGCAGCCGCCGGTAGTAGGCGTCGAACTCCCCCGTCCGGAACGTCTCCGTGCGGCCGTCGCCGAGGTGGACGTGCATGTCCTCGGGCGGCTCGCCCTGCACGTGGGCGATCAGCTCCGAGTAGACGAGCAGCTGCAGCAGGTAGCCCGGATGGGGCTCGCGCGCGAGCTTGGCGTCGACGGCCTCGTAGCCCCAGAGCCCCAGCTCGGTCGGCCGCGGCACCGACACGAGCACGTCCGCCCGCGCCCGCCACCCCAGCGCCTCGAAGGCGGCCTGGTAGATGAGCGGGGCGCCCTGCCGCATCGCGGCGTGCGTCGCGGCCTCGGCGTCGCCGGGCGCGCCGCCGAACGGGATCCGGACCACCGCCTGCCCGAGTGAGTCGACGTACGCCTCCTCGTGGCGCATCCCGTGCTCGCGAAGGATCCGGGCCCGCTCGTCCTCGCGCCACGGTGGCGGCTCGCGCAGCCCGGCGGCGCGCTGCTCGTCGAGCTCGGCCGCGCGGCGGCAGGCCAGGAAGGTGGTGAGCCGGGTCGGCGTCGACGGCTTCGTGGCCACCCCCCGGAGGGTATCGGCGCCCGGGGACGACGCTAGGGTCCGGGCGAACAGGTGATCGCCCACCTCGATATCGACGCGTTCTTCGCGGCCGTGGAGATGCACCGGCGGCCGGAGCTGCGCGGGCGGCCGATGGTGGTGGGCGGCGACCCCGGCGGCCGCGGGGTGGTCGCGACCGCCAGCTACGCCGCCCGGGCGTTCGGCATCCGGTCGGCCATGAGCTGCGCCGAGGCGCGGCGGCGGTGCCCGCAGGTGGTGTTCGTGCCGCCCGACATCGCCCACTACCGCGAGTGGTCGGACCGGGTGTGGGCGCTCGTACGCGAGCTGGCCGCCGCCGTGGAGGTGCTCGGGATGGACGAGGGCTACCTGCAGCTGCCCGACGAGGACGCGGGGGCGGCCGCCGACGCCATCCGGCGCGCGGTGGCGGAGCGGATCCGGCTGTCGTGCTCCCTCGGCGTGGCCACCTGCAAGGTCGTCGCGAAGGTCGCCTCCGACCGCGACAAGCCCGGCGGCGTCACCGTCGTCCCGCCCGGCGAGGAGGCCGCCTTCCTGGCCCCGCTGCCGCTCCGCGCCCTCCCGGGGGTGGGGCCGCGCACCGAGGAGCGGCTCACCGCGGCCGGCCTGGCGACCGTCGGCGACCTCGCCGCCCTGTCCGACGACCGGCTCCGCGAGCTGGCGCCCGGCAAGCACGGCGGCGAGCTGCGCAGCCGCGCCCGCGGCGTCGACCCGCGGCGGGTCGAGCCGGTGCCCACCGAGCGGATCTCCATCTCCTCGGAGACGACGTTCGCGGTGGACGTCCGGGACGTCGCCGAGCTGGAGCGCATCGGCCGCGGCCAGGCCGCCGAGGTGGCCGGCGCGCTGCGCCGCCGCGGCCGCGCCGCCCGCACCGTCACGATCAAGCTCCGCTACGCCGACTTCCAGACGATCACCCGCGCCCAGACCGTCCACGGCGCCACCGACGACGAGGCCGTCATCTGGACCACCGCCCGCGCCCTGCTGCTCCGCGCCCTCGGCGAGCGCGCCGGCGCGCTGCGGCTCATGGGCGTCGGGGTGTCCGGGCTCAGCGCGGAGCGGCAGCTCACCCTGTTCGAGGTGAGCGGGTAGGTTCGGCGGCATGACGCGCCCTGCCGGCCCGGCGGTGTCCGAGGAGCGCCTCGCCGAGGCGGTCGGCCGCGCGCGGGCGGCGCTGGCGGCGCGCGCCGACGAGGTGGACCTGCTCAACGTGTTCCCGGTCGCCGACGGCGACACCGGCGTCAACATGCTGCGCACCGCCACCGCCGTGGACGAGGCGGCCCGCTCCACCACCGGGCTCCCGCGCGCCGCCCGGTGCGACGCCCTGGCCCGCGCCGCCCTGATGGGCGCCCAGGGCAACAGCGGGATGATCCTGTCGCAGCTGGTCCGGGGCGCCGCCGAGGCCCTCGCCCACGGCGACATCGACGGGCCCGCCGTCGCCCGGGCCCTGCGCGGCGCAAGCGACGCCGCCGACGCCGCCGTGCGCCACCCGGTGGAGGGGACGATGCTGAGCGTCGCCCGCGCGATGGCCGGCGCCGCCGAGGCCGCGGCGTCGCCCGACCGCGACGCGGTGCTGGCCGCCGCCGTCGCCGCCGGCGCCGAGGCGGTCGCCGCGACCACGGGCCAGATGGCCGTGCTGGCCGAGGCGGCGGGTGTCGGCTCCCGCCGGCCCTGCGGGGCGATCCTCGGGGGGGGGCTGGCCGGCGGGTCCGCCGGGCGCGCACCCCGCGCCGCGCCCGCCGTGGCCCCCTCGCGTCCCGCGACGGCGGCGCACCCGCCGTCGCGCTACCGCTTCTGCACCACCTTCCTGGTGGAGGGCGCGCACGTGGACCTGGCCCGGCTGGAGGACGCGCTGGAGGCCGTCGGCGACAGCCTGTTGGTGATGGGCGACTCCCGCCGCGCGAAGGTGCACGTCCACACCGACGTCCCCGAGCGCGCCGCCGAGGTCGCCGCGCGGTGGGGGTTGGTGGAGGGGCTGAAGGCCGACGACATGCGCCGCCAGGAGGCCGAGCGGACCGCCCGCCTCGCCGCCGTCGTCGAGCCGGGCGGGCTGGTGGCCGTGGCGGAGGGCGCCGGGGTGCGCGACCTGCTGGCCGGGCTCGGCGCCGCCGCCGTCGCCCCCGGCGAGCCGCTCGGCGAGGCGGGGGTCGTCCTGGCCCTGGCGCCGGGTCCCGACGCGCCCGGCGCCCGGGTGGTCGCCGTCCCCTCGCTCCCGGCGATGCTCGCCGCCGCCCTGGCCTGGGACCCCGGCGACGACCCCGACGCCGCCGCCGCGGGCATGCGCACCGCGGCCGGCGAGGTGACCGCCATCGAGGTGGCCGTGGCCGACCGGGACGCGCTGGCCGCCGCGCTCGCCCCCGCCCTGGAGGGCGGGGGCCTGGTGACCGTGCTCATCGGCGAGGGCGCCGGCGTGTCGCCGGACGAGGTGGAGGCCTGGGTGCGGGGGCTGGTGCCGCCGGGCGTGGAGGTCGAGGCGCACTTCGGCGGCCAGGCGGCCCCCGCCCTCGCGGTGGGCGTGGAGTAGTGGACCCCGGCCGCCGCCTCGACGCGGCCACCACCGCACTGGTCATCGACTCGGCCGCCGACGTGCCGCCCGAGGCGCGCCCCGCCAATTGGCGCGTGGTGCCGATCCCCGTGAGCTTCGGCGACCGCACGTTCCTGGACGGCGTCGACATCGACGCGGCCGGGTTCTACGACCGCCTGGCCCACGCCGAGCGGATGCCGACCACCGCCCAGCCGTCGCTCGCGTCGATGACGGAGGTCATCGGCGGCGCCCTCGACGCGTACGACACGGCGGTGGTGCTGCCCCTGTCGGGCCACATGTCGGGCACCGTGGAGACCGCCCGCGCCGCCGCCCGCGACCTGGGCGAGGACCGCGTGATGGTGTTGGAGAGCGGCTCGGTCACCGTCGCTCTCGGGCTCATCGCGTTCCGCCTCCAGGCGCGCCTGGAGGCCGGCACCACCGCCGGCGACCTTGCGCAGGCGGCGGCGCACCTCAGCGCCGACCACCGCGCCGTGTTCACCCTCGAGACGCTGGAATACCTCCAGCGCGGCGGGCGCATCGGCCGCGCCCAGGCCGTGGCCGGGTCGCTGCTGCGGGTGCGCCCCGTGCTGCAGATCCTGGACGGCGAGGTCACCCCCTGGTCGCGGGTGCGCGGGGCGCACAAGGTGCTGCCGGCGGTCGAGGAGTTCGTGGCGGGGCACTCGGAGGCCGACCGCCCGCTCCACGTCGCGTACGGCCACACCCGCCGGCCGGAGGCCCTCGCCGACCTGCGCGCCCTGGTCGGCAGGGTGCGCCCGCAGGCGGTGGAGGCGTTCGCCGGCGAGGTCGGCCCCACCGTCGGCACCCACGCCGGCCCGGGCGCGTTCGTGGTGGCGTTCGTCCACGATCCGCCGCCCTCCTAGGGGGCCGCCGCCCGCCCTGCTAGCGTCGCCCAGCGGTGGACCCGGCCCTCCGCATCGTCGTCGCACTGGTGCTGTTCGGCGCCGCCGCGGCCAAGCTGCGCGACCGCCGGGCGCTGGTCACGGCGGGCGGCGACCACCGGGGCCCGCCCGCCCTGCCGGCCCCCGCGGCCGCCACCCTCGCGGCCGCCGGGCCGGCCCCCCGGGGCCGGGGCCGCATCCCCGCGACCGCACGCGTCGCGGGGGTCGGCATCGCCGTGCTCGGCGTGGCGTTCGCGGCGTCGCTCGGGCTCATGCGCCTGCGCGGCCGGCGCCGCGCCCCCTGCGGGTGCTTCGGCGGCACGCGCGAGCGGCCCGTCGCGTGGCTCGCGGCCCGTGCGCTGCTGCTCGCCGCGGCGGGCGTGGTGATCGCGGGCGGGTGGCTCGACCGCGACGCCGACGCCGTCGCCCTGCTCACCGCCGGCGTGGCGGCCTTGGCCGTCGCCGTGACGGTGCTGACGGTCCTGGTGCTGGCGCTGTTCCGCCAGGTGGGGGTTTTGGAGGCGCGCCTGGGCCCGCGCGCCGCCCTGGAGCTGGAGGACGAGGGCCCGCCCCTCGGTCGCCCCGCGCCCCCCGCCGCGCCGCTCGCCCGCCGCGGCGGCGAGCTGCTGGCGTTCTCGTCGCGCGGCTGCCGCCTGTGCGCCGAGCTGGAGCCGGCGCTGGCCGCCCTGCGCCGCGACGGCCTGCCCGTCCACACCCTCATCGAGGACGAGGACCCCGACGCCTTCGCGGCCTACCGCGTCCCCGGCACCCCGTTCGTCGTCTACGCCGTCGACGGGGTCGTGGCGGGCAAGGGGCTGGTGAACACGCTGGAGCAGATCGAGGAGCTGATCGCCACCGGCGAGGAGCGGGTCGCTGCCACCGCCTGACGACCTGGTCGACCGCGGCGCCCGCGCCCTGTCGCACCGCCTCGCGACGTCCGGTACCCGGCGCGGCTTCCTGGCCACCGTCGCCGGCGCCGCCCTGGCGCTGGTGGGCGCCGCGCCCGCGGCCGGCCAGGTGCGCCGCCGCCCGTCGCAGCGCCAGCCGCTGCGCGGCACCAACCGCACCCGCGAGGGGTGGTACGGCTTCTGCGGGCATACGTGGACCACCGGGTCCTGCCCCAGCCCGTACACCCTGCCGCGCATCGACGCGGCGGGGTTCCCGCTGCGGCCCGGCGACGGGGCGCCGATCGACAACCTGGGGCGCCCCATCGACGCGCTCGGCCGTCCCGTCGGCGCCGACGGGCAGCCGCTGCTGGCGCCCGACGGCAGCCCCCTGCCCCCCGCGCCGCGCACCCGGCTGTGCGAGGAGTGGGTGCCGCGGATCCACGGCGTGCCGACCGTGACCCAGGGCGCGTGGTACCGGTGCTGCGACCACCAGATCCGCAAGCTCACCGACTGCTGCTCCACCAGCCGGGTGCGCATCAACGGCGACGCGTCGCTGGTGGGCTACTGCCGGCCGGGGCGGCGCGTGTTCTGCGTCCTCTACGTCGATACGGGGGTGCCGTGCTAGCCGAGATCGGCATCGCGGCGGCGGCGCTCGTGGCGGGCGTCTCCGGCGCGTGGAGCCCCTGAGGCTTCTCCATGGTCGAGACCATCACCCCCGACGTGTGCGGGGGCCGTCACCGCAAGCAGGTCGCCGTCGCCCTCTTCGCCGTGGGCGCGATCGCCGCCGCCGCCGCGCTGGGCGCGGTGCTGGGGGCGGCCGGCAGCCTGCTCGATCAGCGGGTGGCGCTGGCGGTGGTGGGCGTGCTGGCCCTGCTCGGCGCGCTGCGCGAGGCGGGCTGGCTGCGGCTGCCGCTGCCGCAGGTGTCGCGCCAGGTGCCGGAGCGCTGGCGCCGCGAATGGCCGCTGCCGGCGTGGAGCCTCGCGTACGGGGCGGGCCTTGGGCTCGGCGTGCTGACCCACCAGGTGGTCGCGACGTTCTGGGTCGTCGCCGCCGGAGCCCTGGCCCTGGGCGACCCGCTCGTCTCGGCGCTGGTGCTGGCCCCGTTCGGGCTGGGGCGGGCGCTGATGGTGGCGCTGCCCGCCCGCGGCCGCCGCGACCCCGCCGCCGCGGTCGAGGGCATGGCGCGCCGGCGCCGGGTGCTCCGCCCCGCGAACGCGGTCGTCCTCGCGCTGCTGGCGGGCGCCCTGGCCGCCGCCGCGGCGCTGGCGCAGGGCGGCGCGAGGGGCCGCTACGTCCCGGCGGCCTGGGACGGCGTCGTCGCGGTCACGGTCTCCGCCCCGGGGGCGCCGCCCGCCGTGGTGGTGCGGCCGAGGCAGCTGCCGCCGGTGCGCTTCGAGGGCGGCCACTCCCCGGCCCTCGACGGCGACCTGCTGGCCTACGCCGACGCCGCCGGCATCCGCGTGGTCAATTGGCGCACCGGTCAGGAGCTGCTGCGCCTGCCCGCCCCGGACGGCACCCTCACCAAGCCGGCGCTCGACTGGCCGCTCGTCGCCTACGTGCGCGTGTTCCCGCGCAGCCAGCGGCTGGAGCTGTTCAACGCCGCGAACGGCCGCACCCGCCCCTACGCCCGCACCCTGGGCGCCACCGACCTGGGCCGCCCGGCGCTCCGCAACGGCGTGATCGCCTGGCACGTGGCCGCGGGCCGCCACTCCGAGATCCGGATCGCCCGGGTCGCCCGCCGCGGCTACCGGGTGCTGGCCAGCTCGGTCACCGGCCTTCAGGTCAACCCGTCCGTCGCGTCGGGACGGATCCTGTGGGTGGAGCAGGCCGGCTCCTACTCGTACCTCCACATCCGCCGCCTCGCCGGCGGCCGCGTCCGCACGCTCGCGACCCTCCGCGGCCCCAGCCGCTTCCTGTGGACGACCGCCCTCGCGCAGCGGACGGCGTACGCCACCCGCTGGAACCCGGGGACGGGGCGGGCGGAGCTGATCGCCCGCCGCTGGCGCTGAACGGCCGGCGCCGAGCGGCCGCCGCTAGCCGACGACGTTGGAGAGGCGCTGCTCCTGGAGCTCGTCGGGCACCAGCCCCGGCTCCGGGTGCTCCGCCACCCCGGCCGGCGCGTCGAGGTCCTCGAGGGTGTCGAGGATCGCGATGTCCAGCCCGGCGAACAGGTCGACCTCGTAGGGCGCCACGTCGTGGCCGTCCTCGCCGGTGATCCGCACGGTGGGGCGGGTGATGTACTCGCGGTGCACCTTCGACACGATGCCGCGGCGGCCGTCGGAGAGCTGCACCGCCACGCCCTCGGGGTACGGCGCGACCGTCTCCTTGAAGATCTTCACCATCTCCAGCGGGAAGGCGGTGCCGGCGAGCGACAGCACCAGCTCCCACGCCTCGTGGGTGGGGCGGCGGGCCTGGTACACGCGCATCGACGACACGGCGTCGTACACGTCGGCCACCCCGGCGATCTGGGCGTTCTCGTGCAGGTCGGCGCCCCGCCCGTTGGGGTACCCGCGGCCGTCGAGCCGTTCGTGGTGCCCGATGATGCAGACCTTGGTGAGCGACGCGAGCGCCCCGCTCTCCACCAGGTCGAGCCCCGTCTTGGGGTGCTCCCGCACGATCGCCATCTCGTCGTCGGTGAGCTTCCCCGGCTTGCGGAGGATGTCGGCGGGGATGAGGAGCTTGCCGACGTCGTGGAGCAGCAGCCCCGTCCCGAGCTTCTGCAGGCGCATGTCGTGGTCGTCGCGGCGTGGCCGGCCGCGGCCGTCCTGCCACCCGTGCCGGCGCAGGTGCTCGTCGCCGATCATCAGCCCGATCACGCAGACGTTGAGCGAGTGGGCGAGCGTGTGGGAGTCGAACGTGTGGAGGTCCATCAGCGTCGACACCATGTGGCCGTGGCTGCGCAGCTCGCGCAGGATCCCGGCGACCACCCCCTCCAGGCGCTCGATCTGCTCACCGGGGATCCTGGTCGCCGGCCCCTTGGTGGTGACCGTGCTGAACGTGTCGTGGAGCTCCAGGATCGCCTTCTCCCGCACCTCGGGCGCGATCACCTCGGTGGGCTCGATGCCCTCCGACAGCTCGTCGTCGATGTACACGGCGAACACGCCGGCGCGCTCGAGCCCCACGCGGACGCGGTCGGTGACCACCGCCTGCGGCTGGAGCAGCGGCACGCGGATGCCGGCGGAGCAGGAGTAGACGGGGCGGCCGAGCCGCATGCCCGGCCGCAGCCGGGAGACGGCGACGATACGCACCCAATCCGCTTCGGCATGCGGAAACCCGACTTGAAAAGCAGGGTTCGGGGTCCCGCACGCCGAGACGCCCCCGGAGGCCTCCCCAGGCCCCGGGGGCGTCGTCGGAGCGGGCCGCGGAGTCCCTGGGAGGCCCCTGAGGAAGTCGGTCGCGCGTCCGCCGGCTGCAAACCGGCGCGCTTCGGCGTCCGCGTCAATGCCGATGCAACCAGCATCGGCATGGGCCGCGAGCCACCGAATCGCTTGGTTTTCGCTCGGCGGCCCGCACGACCTTTGTTCCCAGTGACCTCCTAGAAGGGGATCTCCGCGTCGTCGGCCGGCGTGCTCCCGCCGCCCGACCCGTTCCCCGCCGTGGCGCCCACGGGCGCGAGGTCGTCGGCCGGCCGGCTCCAGCCGCCGGCCTGCTGCTGGTCGCCGCCGCCGCCCTCGCCGCGCGAGTCGAGGAAGAACAGGTCGTTGGCGATGACCTCCACCGACTGGCGCTTGCTGCCGTCCTGGGCCTGCCACTCACGCCACGACAGCCGACCGTCCACCCCGATCCGCCGGCCCTTGGCGAGGTAGTCGGCGGCGGTCTGGGCCTGGCGGCCGAAGACGGTCACATCGAAGTAGTTGCTGCGGTCCCCCCAGTTGCCGGACTCGTCGCGTGCGCGGGAGGAGACGGCCAGCCGGATCGAGCAGATCGGGTCACCGCCGCCGGTGTGGCGCAGCTCCGGGTCGCGGGTCAGGCGCCCCACCAGGGTCACGCGATTCAGGTCGGCCGGCATCCGGCACCTCCAGCTCCGTGATCGGTACGCGACCGATGATGACCCCGCCACCGGACACCACACACCACCGATCCGTGACCGCCGTGTGCCGCGGACGTGCCCGGTCAGTCCCGGGCGGCGGCCTCCTCGGCGCGCATCTCGCCGACCTTGGCGATCGCCGCCTCCAGCACCTCGTGCGGCTGGGCGCCGCTCACCAGCAGGCGGCCGTCGAACACGAACGCGGGGACGGCCCGGATGCCGTGCCGCTGCGCCGTCGACGTCGAGGCGTCCACCTCGGCGGCGAACACCCCCGACTCCACCTCGGCCCGCGCCGCGTCGGGGTCGAGGCCCACGTCGGCGACGCACGCCAGCAGCACGTCCCAGTCCATGATGTCGCGCCCCTCGGTCCAATAGGCGTCCATGATCCGGCTGTGCAGGGCGTCGTGGGCGGGCAGGCCGTGGCCCCGCGCCCACTCGATGAGCTCCAGCGCCCGGCGCGTGCGCGGCACCCGGTCGGGGTTGGGGTTGTAGGCGAGGCCGGCCTCCTCGTTGAGCCGCCGCACCGCGTCGTGCATCGCCTCGGGGTAGCGGCGCATCAGCTCCTCGCGCGGGATGCCCTCGTCGGGGTACTCCGGGTGGAGGTCGTAGGGGAGGAACACCACCGTCAGGCCCCGCTCGCGGAGCCACTCGGCCCGCTCCCGGGCGACGTTGCAGAACGGGCAGACGACGTCGCTCCAGATCGCGACCTCCATCGGCTGCTCGTCGCCCACGTCGCGCACTCAAGCAGGTCGGCGCTACGCTGCGCCCTGATGGTCGAGGTGCTGGTGATCACCGGGCTGGTCGTCGCGGTCGCGCTCATGCGCGAGTCGAGCCGCCGCCGCGCGCTGCGCCGGGCACGCGCCCGCGCCGAGGGGATGCTCGACGAGCTGGCCGCCGCCGCCTGCGCCGCCCTGGCCGAGCCGGGGCGCGACCGCCGCGCCGAGCGGGCGCTGGAGCGCTACGGCACCGCCCGCGACCGGGTCGCCGCGGCCACCACCCCGCGGGAGCTCGAGTGGATGGTGCGCAAGCACGAGGTGCGCCTGGCGGGCTACGCGTTCGTCGCCCGCCGCCTGGAGCACGCCCGCGAGCTGATCGCCCAGGCGGTCCCCGCCCGCAGGTAGGCGCGCGGGCGGGCGGTCCGTGACGTCGCGCCAGCCTGGCGCGCGCGGACACTGCAAGACTCGGGGGTCGTGCCGGTCCCGCGCCCACGCCGTCCCGAGACGCTCGTCGCCCTGATCGCCGGCCTCGTCGTGCTGGTCGGCGGCGCCGCCCTCGTCGCCGTCCGGGTGGCCACGGCCGACGCCGACCGCGTCCCCGCCGGCACCACCATCGCCGGCATCGACGTGGCGGGCCTCACCGCCGACGAGGCGGTGCGGGCGGTGCGGGCGTCGGCGGCGCCGCCGGGGGGCCGGGTGGAGGTGGCGCTCGACGGCGAGCCGGCCTTCCCCCAGGTGCTGCCGGTGCAGGAGCTGGCCCCCCGCCCGCGCGCGCGGGCGGCGGTGGACGAGGCCATCGAGCCGTCGTCGCTGTGGCGCCGGGTGCTGGCGCAGGTGGGGCTGGGGCGCTCGCGCGACATCCCCCTGGCGTTCCGCGCCACGCCGGCCCGGGCGCGCGCCGAGGCCGCGGCGGTGGCCGCCGCCGTGGACCAGCCGGCGAAGGAGGCGACCGTCGGGGTGGGCGGCGGGCGCATCGTGGTGGGCGCCGCACGGGTGGGCCGCGCCGTCGACCAGGCCGAGCTGACCCGCCGCCTCACCGCCCTGCCCCTCCGTGCGGAGGTGCCGGTCACCGAGGTCGCGCCCGCCGTCGACACCCCCGCCGCCCAGGCCGCGCGCCTCACGGCCGCCCGCATCGTGCGGGTGCCGGTGGTCGTGCGCGGCGCGGGACGGCGCGGGACGATCGACCGGGCCACCCTGCTGTCGGCGCTGCGGTTCACGCCGGGCGCCGGCACGGTCGGCGTCGCGCTCGACGGCGCCACCCTCGCCCGGGCGATCACCCCCGCCTTCGCCCCGGTGCTCCAGCAGCCGCGGCCGGCGTCCTTCGCGGTGTCGGGGACCCGGGTGAGCGTGGTGCCGTCACGCACCGGGCGGGCCGTGAACGCCGATCTGCTGGCGCGCCGGGTGGTCGCCGCCGACGGGTCCGGGCGGGTGCGCCTGCCGGTCACCGTGCGCGAGCCGGAGCTCACCACGGCCGCGGCCCGGGCGATGCGGATCCGCGAGCAGGTGAGCACGTTCACCACCCCGTACGCCTGCTGCCAGCCGCGCGTCACCAACATCCAGCGAGCGGCGCGGATCCTGGACGGCACCATCATCCCGGCGGGCGCCCGCTTCTCGCTCAACGAGGCCCTGGGTGAGCGCACCCGCGCCCGCGGCTTCGTCCCGGCGCCGCAGATCTCCGACGGCGAGCTGGAGGACGCCGTGGGCGGCGGCGTCAGCCAGATGGGCACCACCGTCTACAACGCGGCGTTCTTCGCGGGCCTCGAGATCGTGACCCACACGCCCCACGAGTTCTGGATCACCCGCTACCCGGCGGGCCGCGAGGCCACCATCTCGTGGGGCGGGCCGGAGCTGATTTTCCGAAACGACTGGGACGCGGCGATACTCATGAAGGTGACCGCGACCGACACATCCCTGACGGTGACGATGTACTCCTCCAAGCTCGGGCGCCGCGTGACCACCGAGACCACCGGCGACACCCCCGTGGAGGGGACGGCGTTCACGGTGTACATCCACCGCACGGTGTTCCAGGGCGCCAAGGTGCGCAGCGACACCACGGTGAGCTGGTCCTACAAGGCGCCGCCGGCCGGCGAATAGCCTGTGAGCCGCTTCACCGACGCCTTCCCGGTCGTCCAGGCGTTCGACGACGAGGTGATCCGGGCGGGGTTCCGCCCGGGGCAGATGGTGCTGCTGGCGTTCCTGGTCACGTTCGGCTGCGTCCGCGGCTACGCGCACGCGACGCGGCACGGCGTCGGGCCGGGGAACCTGACCCTCGGCTCCACGCGCATCCATCATCTGGTGCCGGGGATCTTCCTGCTGCTGGGCGCCGGGTTCGTGTCGGTGGCCCTCGACCCCGACATGCCCTGGTTCCTGTGGTGGCTGCTGCCCACGGCGTTCGGGTGCGGCGCGGCGCTGGTGCTCGACGAGTACGCCCTGTGGCTCAACCTGCGCGACGTCTACTGGGCGGAGGAGGGCCGCCGCTCCATCGACGCCGTCATCGTGGCCGCCGCCCTGGGCGGCATGGTCGCCCTGGGCGCCCCGTTCTGGGGGCGGGTCATCTCCGGCGCCGACCCGGCGGGTGGCGCCCTGATCGTGGGCTATCACGCGGTGAGCTTCGTGGCCGCGGTGGTCTGCCTGCTGAAGGGGAAGCTCACCACCGGCGTCGTCGGCTTCCTGCTGTGGCCCGTGGGCCTGGTGGGCGCGATCCGGCTGGCCGAGCCCAACAGCGTGTGGGCGCGGCACCTCTACGACGACGACAAGCGGCGCCGCAGCCGGGAGCGCTACCCCGAGATGGCAGCCCCGGGGGAGGAGGACGAGGGGGAGGGTGTCGCGCTCAGCGCCGCCGGCATCAAGCCGAGCGCCCGCCACACGGGCCTGCGGCGCTAGGTCGGCTCGTCCATCTCCCGCAGGAAGCGCTCGAGCTCGGCGGCCAGCTCGTCGCCGGTGGGGATGCGGTCGGGCGCGACGTCCTCGTCGACCTTGGCGGCGGCGTCCTCCAGCTGCTCCACCAGGGCCCGCAGGCGCGGCTCGGCCTCGACGGCGCGGGCCACCTGGGTCTCGAAGGTGGTGGCCGCCTGCTCCAGCTCGCTCACGTCCAGCCGGATGCCGGCGACGGTGTCGAGCGCGCGCACCAGCGCCAGGCTGCCCTTGGCGTTGGTGAGTCCGGCGGCGTAGTGCGAGACGGGCGCCCACATCGAGACGGTCTCGAAGCCGGCGTCCGACGCGGCGGTGTGCAGCACCCCGACGATGCCGGTGGGGCCGGCGTAGCTGGGGGTGCGGAAGCCCAGGTCGGCGATGAACCGCTCGTCCGACGCCATGCCGGTGATGCGGACGGGGTGGCTGTGGACCACGTCGGCCAGGAGCGACCCGAGCGTGACGACCCGCGTGACCCCCAGGTCGCGGGCGACGCCGAGCAGCAGCGTGCAGAAGGTGCGCCACCGCATCGACGGCTCGGCGCCCGCCACCAGCACCACGTCGTGGCGGCCCTCCGGCACCCGGGCCACCAGGATCTCCACCTCGGGCCACACGATGGTGCTGCTGTGCTCCTCGGAGGTGAGGTCCACCAGGGGGCGGGTGGCCTGGAAGTCGTAGAACTCCTCCGGGTCGATCGACGCGACCCGGCGCGCCCCGAGGCGCTCGCCAACGAACACGACCGCATTGGAGGCCGCGGCCGCGGCGTCGTTCCAGCCGCCGAACGCGGCGACCATCACCGGGCTGCGCAGATCGCCCGGCCGCTCATCCCAATGGAGCTCATCCATGCGAGCAGGATGACAGGTGGCGCGGCCGGGCGATGCGGAAGCCCTAGTTGGAGGCGGAGCCCTCCTTGACGGCCGCGGCCGCCTCGGCCATGCGCTCCCACGCGCGCCGCTCCGCCGTCTCGTAGTCGGCGGTGGTGGCGTACATGTGGGAGTTGCGGGACACGGCCAGGTAGTCGCTCGTGGCGCGCTCCAGCTCTGCGGCCGGATCGAGCGTGGCGTTCGCGGTCATCTGAGCTCCCCTCGTGGTCGTGGTGCGAGGCGCATCGGCACGAAACGCCCGCGGGTTGAGGTTGGCAGGTTGTTCGTCGTCGCGCCCTTGGCCGGTCGGCTAATCCATCGCCGAAAAGCCTGGACGTCCGTCGGGCATCTGCACCTCAGGGTGGCCGTAGGGTCGGATGATGCCCCTCACCATCGAAGGTACCGCCGAGGTCAACTGGACGGCGACGGGCCCCGCGAGCGCGATGCTGCTGGTGCGCGCGGCGGTGGCCGATGAGGCGACGCTGCTCGACGAGGAGCTGCTGGCGGAGGGCGCCGCGGTGGAGGAGGGACCGGTGCGGGGCGACGGCGCCCGGCCGGTGCGCATCCACGCCGCGGCGGAGGGCCCGGTGCGCCTGCGGTACCGGGCGGCGGTGGAGGTCGACCCGCGGGGCCGTGAGGCGGTGGACGACGGTCGGATGCTCCCCGATTCGGGGGCACTGCCGTTCGACCTGCTGGGCTGGACGCTGCCGAGCCGGTACGCCCCGTCCGACGTGCTGGCGCCCACCGCCGAGGCGGTGTGGGGCGACGCCCCGCGCACCCGGGCGCTGCTGCCGGCGGTGGCGGGGGGGGGGGGGGGGCGGGTCGCGGACATCCCCGGCGCGAGCGGCGCGCTGGCCGCCGCCGCCGGGA
>OEIU01000186.1_pt1 | contig 63231 bp, 69 predicted proteins | sample 1539221 | NCBI WGS metagenome assembly OEIU01 (sample SAMN03792071, study PRJEB22550) | activated sludge metagenome | feature: wastewater treatment plant; material: activated sludge; isolation source: Wastewater treatment plant of a petroleum refinery complex | place: Argentina: Zarate | collected...
CGCTATCGATCACATCGGCGAGGACGAGCAAGAACAGCGACAGCATTTGAATGGCCGTCTTGGCCTTCCCCAATCGATCGACACGCAACTGATCGGGTGAACGCCACGCGCGCAGGGCAGATACCGTGAGCTCCCGAATCACGATCACAAGTATCGGCGCGGTGAGCGAAGCGTGTTCCGACAGCAGGAGCAACAGCGCGCTCACGACCATGAGCTTGTCGGCAACGGGATCGAGAAACGCGCCCAGCTCGCTACATTGGTTCAACCTGCGCGCGAGAAATCCATCCAGCCAATCCGACGCACAGGCGCAGATCAATACGCTCAGAACTGCCCAGGACGCGCCCGAGGCGAGCCACAACAGCGATAACAGCGGCACGCATCCGATTCGTAGCCACGTGAAGGTCATCGCCCACGGCCAATGTTCAACCGATGGCGCTTTCAGCACCTGGCCCTGCGCACGTATTGCTTCGGGATTGGAAGCCATTTCGGAAACTCCTCGAAGTACAGTTGCTCCCACACTGCGACGAAACTTGTGATGGCAGACCGACTTGGTGGGCCTTCAACGCACGCTTATGCGTGTGGGCGGAACCCCAGGTATCCAGGGGTCATGCCCCCTCGCCGGAGAGACACCCGCGTCGACGGTCGGCAAATGCTTGCCCTTGAAGGCTCGCTTCCCCGCATCGCTGTGCATCCCAACACAGGTAGCGTTTCTGCCTTCGCGTGGAGCCACTCAGATGCGTGCGGTCTACATCGACTTCCCTGGGCAAGGTCGCTTTTCACGCGACTGGCTCGAGCGCAATCCTGAACGTGCACAGGAACTCATGGCCGCAAGCAAGGACGCATATCCCCAATGCTTGTGCGTCGCGGGCGGGCTGCCGCTGTACATCGCGAAGCGAACGCACTTCTATCTCGCTCGCATGCCGAATTCCGGAGCGAAGCACGCTGCGCACTGCCCAAGCTTCGAGCCCGACCCGACACTCAGCGGCCGCGGCGGATACAGCCAGGCTGCAATCGAGGAGCGAACCGATGGCCGCGTCCTGGTGAAGATGGATGTACCGCTGGTGATTCGCGGAACCTCAGGCGGCGTCGGCCCGACCGCGTTGCCCGAAATTTCCAGCGCGCGTTCGCAACGTGATCGAGTCGGAATTCGCGGTCTGCTACACCTGCTCTGGGAGCGTGCAGGATTTAATCGATGGTCGCCTCGCATGGCCGGTCGACGGCACTATCGTCAAGTCCACAAGTACCTGATGCGCGCGGCCGACGAAATCGTCGTACGACGCGCCGCCTTGTCGGCACACCTCTACATCCCCGAGACCTTTCAGACTGACAACGCGCTCGATATCGAAGCGCGACGTCAGAAGCTGTTCAAGGAGAAAATGCGTACGCCAGCAGGCGCCCCGCAGCGAATTCTCTTGCTCGCGCAATGGCGCGCCGCCGTTGAAACGGACGAGACATGGGCACTGCGCTTCTCGCATCTGCCAAACGAGTTTCAAGTCCGCTGCAGCAGAGAAACGCTGGCGAAGGTCCAGCGCAGCAGTGAGTTTGCCTTCTTGACGTGGCCTTCCGTCAATCCGCTGTTCCATCTCATGGTCTTGCTCACGCTTCAGCGCGATCGATCGGGCCAGTGGATTGCGGATGAGTTTACGCACCTCGTCACCACGGAAGAGTACGTGCCGGTGGCATCGATCGAGGAAGCGCGCCTGGCGCGTCGCTTGATCCAGGAACACAGACACTTCCTGAAACCCATGTGGTACGACACGCCCCCGGCCCGATTCCCGAGCTATTTGCTGACCGACATTGGCGATCGAGCACTGCCCGCCGAAGTGATCTACGGACAAGAGGCAGACCAGACGGAGCGGCGCATTCGGATCGTGAACTACGTCGACGAGGGAGAGCCCCATTGGTGCTGGGACACGATCGAGCACGATGACATTCCCCCGCTTCCACGACCCGCCATCGCTGAACAACCCACACCGACTCCTGCATAGTGCATGACGGGACAGAAGCGGTTGGCGGGAGGTTCCCACGCGCTTGCGGATTGCGCGGTGTGACTCACCATCTCTCTAACGCTCCAGTTCGCGAGAGGGAACAACACTATGCCGCAAGCCGTGACGCTCGTCCCAACACACACCGCGGCACGCACACGCTGTCGTTTGTGTGACTGCAAGCTAGGCGGCAAGGGCGATGACCTTGTGACCTGCCTTTGCTTGCACTGTCTCGATCGACCCGAGGCGGCCGCGATTCGTAGCAGCGCGACGCGTAGCCAGGTGCGCCCTGCACCGCGCGACTTCACGGTGGCGGACAAGGAACTCATTCGCAGGATCCACGTGCATTTGCCGGCGGCGCAGCTGCTGAGCCTGCTTAATGAACGGCTTCGGGCGGATCACGGCGAGGCGTCGCCATACACCTTGGAGCAGCTCAACGCCCATTTGCGCACGCTGCGCGGTACCGCCAGTACGCAGGACTGGGCGAACCTACGCAAGATCGTGCGCGATGCACGGGCGGAAGGTGTCGCGCAGTGCGTGACCGCGCAGATGATCAATGACTTCGCAGTGGTGTTCTCGTTGACGCCTGCACAGGTGCATCGGCTACGCGATGTGCTGTTGTGCGAGGACACCTCAGAGTCCTAAGGAGTTTCGTTATGCCGCGCGTTGTGTTTCGCAGACAGGAACTATTCGAGGCGAAGCTGTGCCTGGGGTCGACCGAGATCCAACTCGCCGACTACGCAACCACGGGCCTTCGCATCGTGGCGGTTGGTCCGAGTGGTATTGGCAAGACCAATGCGGGTCTGTTGATTGCCGAGCAGCTCGCTGCCCAAGGGTGGGTCTGTGTAATGGTAGACCCCGAGGGCGAGATCGAAGCGCTGTATGGACCGATGGTCCCCTCCCCCGCAGCGCTGAGGTCGGCACTCCTCTCCCGGACTGAACCCTTCTTAGTGGTATCCGCTCGCGATGCGGCGGAATTCCTGCCATACGGACAAGAGATCTTCGATGTCGCGAATGACGTGCGGCGTCCGGTGTTTCTCATGATCGATGAAGGCCAGGTGTTCAGCACTTCCCGTAAGCGCAAGAAGGAGCTCGGTGCGGCATCGGAGTTGCTGAACGACTTTGCTCTACGAGGACGCAAGCGAGCGCTCGATTTGTTCATCACTGCGACGCGGTTCTCTGGCTCTTTGAATCGCGCGGTGTTCGGAAGCAAGAACCTCACACTGATCGGTTGTCAGGAGGACTTCAGCGCATGGTCTGCCCTCTCCGCTCAGTTCCGTGGCACTGGGATTGGTTACAACGAACTCGCATCGCTTGCGCCGGGTGAGTTCTTTTGCCGCAGCCGCCGTGGGGTCGAGAAGATCGTCATGCCTATGGCGCAGGCGCTCGCGGCGGTTGCGCCGAAAGCGCGCCGCACGCGCGCCGCGTTGCCGGGCAGTTTCAGTCAATGGGATCGCGCAATGCGGGAGATTTCCACAGAACGCCTTCGCGCATTGACCCCGGCAGTGGTGGCATTGCTCAGTTCCGTGGCAGGGCTGTCGAACCAGCAGCTCGCGAGCGGTGGGCGCGCCCTGCAAGATGAGTTGGAGGGACGAGCATGAAGGACTGGCGAACCTTCGTCGCCGCGCACGGGGCGTTTGTGCGGGCAGATCATTTGGCGGCGATCATAGGGCAACCGGAGTCCACCATACGGGCGCTCCGTAGCGGAGTTCGCTGCGGTCACGGCCCGCGTCAAGCGTCGAAAGGATTTGCAGAGCTGTTTTCACTGTGGCACGGACGAGCCCCCGGAGATGATGAGTGGCCGGCGCCGCGTCGTCTCGGCGCTCGAACCCAATATGAATGGCTTCCACCGGAGATGGCGCTACTTGCGTCGCTGGTCGGGCGCATCGACGTCAAGCAGATCGCAAGCATATTGACTGCGCGACTCGTAAGAATCACGGGTGATGTGAGCGCGTGCCGGACTGCCGTCAGCGTGCAGGTACGCATGAACAAGCTTGGGCTTCAGAGCACCGACGTTCTCGGCGGGCTCACAGCAAGCCAAGCGGCGCGTGAGATCGGCTCGCGCTCGATCCTCGACCATGCGATTCGCGCAAAGCAGATCTCCGTGCAACGCGTGGGCCGTTACCTCGTGATCCCACACAACGTGTGGGAGGATTGGAAAGCAAAGCGAACCACGCCGCCCGCCGGATACATTCGACTGGCTTCGATCCGTCAGGCGCTCGCGATCAGAAGCGACAAACTCTCAGAATACGCTCGCATGGGCTACGTCCCGGATGTCCTGCGCGTGATGCCGATCGGTGAGCGTGGTCCGTCCACGCAGTATGGCGTCTGGTACATCCGCGAACGCCGCGCGAAGAAGCTCATCGTCGATCGTCGACGCGGGTGCCCAATGCCCTGGCATGGTATGCCGACGCTGGACAACCTCCGAGCGACCTGGAAGCTGTTCATGGCGCGCCGCCATCCGAAGAGCTGCTCGACGTGTGGGACGATATGGGGACCGCGCGGAGCGCCGCGAGACTTCGATGACTACTGCAAGCGATATCCGCCGCTGGTCCATGGCGCTAAACGCCATCTCACCATGAAATGGTCGCCGGGACTGACGATTGCACAACTCGCAGCAACAGCGGGCACCAGCGTCAGTCATGTCACCCGCGCCATCGCCAATGGGCAACTCAAGGTTTGCTGTCACGAGCGTCGCAAGTACATTTCGCACACGGAAGCGACCCGATGGCGCGCTCGACGATGTCCAACGGGAGGCAGTGAGAGATCCTGGCTCGCGCTACCGACAGCGACCAAGCTCTATGGATTCTCTCGCGCAAGGCTGCTCGAGTTCATCGAGTCCGGTGTGCTGCAAACAAAGGTCGGCGCCGATGGCGCAATGAAAGGCATTCGTTACGTCGCCCGTCAACAGTGCGCGAAATTGCGCGCGCAGCTCGGCTACTCAGAGCGAGAAGCCGCACGACGCGTGGGCGTGTCGGTCGCGCGCCTTCGGGTTTTGTTGAGAGGACTTCGGTGGCGGCAAGCTGAAGCCGTTCCGATCGAGGTGATTCGCGCCGCCCAGCAGCGTCTCGAGTCCAACGAGGGGTACACCATCGAGCAAGCTGCGGCGCGCCTGCGACGTGACGTTTCGTGGGTTCGCGAACGCATTCGCGACGGCAGTGTTCGCGTGAGCCGCACCAGGTGGGATCGACGGCGTGTGTACATCACCGCGCCTATGCTGGAACGACTCGCGGCGCTCGCCAAGTCCGGCACGCGCGAGGTGCGCCGTGTGAGTTCGATCTGGCTGCCGCTGAGCGAAGCAGCGATACACGCCGGCGTGTGCACGACGACGTTCAATCGCTGGGCCGACGAAGGAAGCGTTGCGCGCCGTCAGACAGGACGCGGCTGGAGATTTCCATCGCGCGTCGATCGAGAAGCAGGCTCGGGAGTATTGGAGCCACACCCGCTTCCATCGTCGCCAGCTTCCGGCCTGGCTCGCGATGGAAGAGCAGGCGTCGCATGCGACTGAAGCCACAACACTCACTTCGCGAGCAAAACACAGAACGGCGCTCACGGCGGCGGCTGGCGTAGCGGCATAACGGCTGATGAGGCAGAACCCTTTCAACCAATGCAGTGGAGCGAGACATCGATGCACAATGACCTGCGGTACGACCGCGTCCGCGCCGCATTGCCGGCAACGCTTCCACCGATCTCACGCGTGGAGGCAGAGCGAGCCGCACGGCGCATCTTTCGTCACTTTGGGTCAGTGACGCTGGGTGGTCCACATATGACGCATCCGGCGAAGTTCAACGGACGCGTGCGTCGGTGTTGGATTTCGAAGAACCCCACAGGAGGCCACCTGAAAGGATGGGGTCGGCTGATTCATGATGTATCACACTCGATCTTTCGTCGGCGGCATCCAAACTTCCGGCCTCATGCCGGAGGTCACGCAACGCTCGAAGCGCAGATCGCAGCCCATGTGGTGAGTCAAGGCTGGCTCGAGGGAGCACTGCTGCCTAAGAAGTCGACGCTGACCTCGGATCAGAAGCGGGAAGCCCGTCTGGGCGAGATCGAGGCGGCGATCAAACGGTGGCAAACCAAACAGAAGCGCGTAGCGAACGCACTACGCAAACTCGAACGACGGCGGCGTGCGACGCTGCGTGCATTGAACCTTGCTACTGGCGCGTCGATCTCGCCTTCGCGTGCGAGGGAGGTCGCGCACGACGCGGACGCGAGCGCTCCATGAGATAGCCACTTCGAGCAGCGCAGCACTCGCGCGTGCTGTGCGTTGAAGGCTCGATATCGCGAAATACTCGAGCGCACGATGCATTGTAGTGTTCCTCACGTGAACCAATGAGGGAGCAAGTACATGGATCAATTGTCAACGCGCGCGCGATGGACCATGCGTGTCGCGGTTCTGATCGGCTTTGCTGCGCTCGTATCCTTGTTCTGGATGGACCAGATGTCGACGAGGATGCAGCTCGGCGCCGGCGCGACGTTTGTAGTGGGAATGGTCGTTGCCTACGCAGTGCACTTTTCGCAGGCCTCAGTTCGACAGAAGCTCTGGCGCCACGTCGCAGGTCAGCCTGGACAGCGCTTTTCTATCTTTGTTCAGTCGGTCATCGATCTGCTGATGTTGATCGGCCTCATCATGCTCGGAAATCGCATGGGCTTGGATGGCGTGTGGCACTTCTTGTTGGTGTTCCCGCTCTGGGTCGTGATTTCGTTCTTCATGTATCGAAGTCGCGCTATTCGCGGCCGACACCGATCCGGCCACTAGCACGCAACGCCTTTGCAGGGAGGATAAAGAAGAGGGCCGCAAAAGAGCGGCCCTGAAAGCACAGCCGTGGTTCGGCACCCCCGGGATCTCAGCGGGTGCATCCGCGGAGGAGTGGCTCCGAATCAAAATCGACTGCGACCAACACATTAACACGAGGCGACATCGCCTACGCAGTTGTCTCTTCCGCGTACTTTCGGTGGCGCTTCGTAAAACGATGAAATGGGATCGTCGTCACGATCGGTTCGACTTCCAAGCGTATGTCGCTACGCCGCGCCCGATAGCCCTCTGGCATGGGGGCCGGCGCGAGCGGCCGAAACGGCGGGAGCCGATCTCCCGGCATGAAGATGGGCAGAGAACCGCTGCGGCTGAACCGTTGCACCTTCCCGGTGGTTTCCATCACGATGTTTGCGCGCGGGTGAGCCGTCCAGGTCATACGCCGTCCCAGGAGCTCCGTTTCCGGCAGCCGCTTGAGCTGCGCGAGATCCCGAGCGACCGCCTCCGCGAGTGAGCCCGCCAGGTTCTGCTCGAGAATCGCTTCGCGCACCTGGGCGACCGTCTTAGTCGTGATGTCCTGGTAGTGCATCCATGAGTACCCGATTGATCGAGGTGCCACATCCAGTAACACGAAGGGCCGGCGGGCCTGCCAATAGTTGATGTCGGCATGGCGGCTCTTACGCAAGGCGAATCGCAGGAGCGACATCTGCTCAAGGCGTTGACGGCGCTCGCTGTATTCCTGTTTGACCTCTTTGGCCATGGCGTTCGCCGTTTTCTCGAACTCACTCTTGAGGTAATTGACTTCGCCCACGAGCGTGAGGACTTCCGCAGGGATGCAGACCAGACCCGGGAAGTGTTTCGCTCCGACCGGCTTCTGTCCCTTCTCGTAGGTCAGCGCACGTATGGCGGTGAGGATGTGACTGAGCGCTTCCTCGCGCGCGTACGGCCGCACTGGCTCGAACGGACCCACCGGCCCGTTTGGTTCGCGCCAGGCCCACCAATCCAGGGCGCTTCTCTTCACCGCGATCGCCAGCGCCTCTGAGCGTTCCTCGAGCTCACGACATACGGTGCGCAACGCGGCGCGCAACGCAATCTCCGGCAGCTGACTGTCGCTGTTCTCCATTGGTTAATTATAGGGGGAACATTAGCGCCACGCCACCGCCTTTCCGCCGTGGCCAGGGGCGCCGCCTGATCGCAGAGAAGAACGAAGGAAGAGGCGAGAAAGACAAAAGAACGGGGGAGATGCGGACCATGACCAGAGGAAGATGGCGGAATATGTTCCCCCTATAATTAGCAGCGTGCGCCCTTAACGGATGCGGTGGCAAATCGGTCGGTCCAACGTACACTCCTTTGCTTAGGTCAATTGCGTCTGGAGCGCTGCCCACATGTCCGTTGAGCTCGATCCATTACCGTCCCAACCTTGGAACCAGGACGTGCGCATCTGGAGGAACGGACACACGGCTGAACCTGCAGGGGCGAGTATCCCGCGGTCAGTCATCTGGCATTCCCCGGATGGCTTCAATTTTGGCTATGGCGGGTCGGGTGCAGCGGACCTGGCGCTGAATATTCTGAATGCATTCCTTCCACCGGCGATCGGTCGATCCATGGACGATGACATCGAGTGGGCCGAGCGCGACGATGATCCCGTGAAGTGCTACCAGGGAGTGTGTTCCCGATTCGCAGCGCGCTGGCATCAAGCTTTCAAACGCGAGTTCATCGCTTCGATACAATCACCCGGCGGCACGATCACCGCCGCGACCATCAAGGCTTGGATCTCGCAGAGGATCGACAGCCCAGCCAACGTGAACTGCGCGCCGTAGGATAGATCCCGATGCGCCAAGCAATGTCCACCGAACGAACCGCCGACGGTGCTACTCGTCCTGCGATCATCAAGGTCTATGCATCGTCCTCGGCTTTGGAGTGGCGCCAGACTCAATCCCGACGCGACGTGCCGACAATCGAGGTCGATGCCGCGCAGGCGACCGCACGCGCCGCTGGAGCGGAACCTCGCTACGCCTGGGAGCGCAAGATCACGCTGCAGTTCACTGCGAGGGAACTGCCTGCTCTCGCACTCACGCTCGGCGGAGAACGGCCAGAGTGCGAGTTTCGTCATCACGGCGCCGATCGGAGCAAGTCGTTTCGACTCTTGAGGCAAGGCGCGCAGCTGCTCGTCACCGTGACCCACGGCGCGCAACCGATACGCACCCCGATGAGCCTGGAAGACGCGTTCTATGTGCAGCTCTTGGTCCTGCAGCAATTGCGAGCGCGCATTCCCGGCACGGACGGCACTGTGCTGCGCATGGCGCTCGAAGACTACGCGCGAGTCAGTTGCGCAAGCGTGAACTCGCCATTTGCGCTTCCCGCGACTCGATCAGTTCGCGAACCACATGACTCGCGAGCTCCGGCCGATAGTGAGTAGGCTCGTAGTACCAGTCGTCGGCAGACATCCAATCCCGGCGGGTAAGGTCAATCAAAGTTGCGCCGACGGCCGCTGTGACTCGTTCGCGGAAGTTTTCGAGTCCTTTTGGTCCGAGCTTCTCAAGCTCGAGACGATGGTGAGGGGCAATGAAGAAATGGGCCTCGACCGAGTTCGCGTCGAGCCATCGTTTCAGCGCGTGAAGCTCTGCAAACGCCCGCTCGTTCCACCGCACCTCGCGCGAGGCCGGCTCCGTCATTGATCCGAACGCCCGTTCAACGTACCGACGATGATCGAGCGCGATCTCCCGGTCCCATCGATCGAGGTGATAGCGTCCGGTGTCAAAGTCGAAGCGTACGTCTGCGACCTCGCTGCCCTGCTGCTGGATCTTCATCAGGCTGTGCAACAGGCTCGGGGCAAACAGGTAGCGCGAATAGAAGCGCACCCACGACTCCCCTGATACATACGGATGGTGATGGTACGCGGGCGTCACGGCCGTGGAGCGGCCCGTGTAGCTGAACAGATCAATGCCCATGAAGACGCTTTGGACATTCACACCGCGCGCCGCGAGCGTCGCGAGCATTCGTCGCGCCTCCTCAGGCCCGCCGCCGAACACACTCAAGTTGTAGAAGGTGTGCTGCGGTAGCGCATTCGTGAGCCAATGAGGGTCGTAGACACCCATCCGCGAGGATCCGACGATGAACCCGTTAAAGCGCGTCGGTTGCTCGAGCACGCGCGCGATCTTGTTGAACCGTTCATTGTCCGTGTATCCATGCGCCCAGCTCAGAATTCGAAACACCCGATAGGGATCGACCAACAGATTTCCAAGTGCGATCGCACCCGCCAGAAATGCAAGGAGCCCGAACAAGAAGGTGTTGAACGAGCGCCAGTTGCTGAGATCGCTACTCATCAGAAATTGAAGTAAAGGAAAGACGTCGCCTGCCCGAGGTTGAGCAGCACCATGCCCGTCAGTGCCGCCAAACCGATCGCCACCCGCTTTGTCGGCGTTAGTGATGTGGCATGCGCGAGTACGCCGCGCGTATTTGCAGTGAGCGCGAGAAGACCGATCAGCACGATAATCTCGGCACCGCTGAAGAACGGCGACTGCACGAAGTGAGCCGATTCAAAGCCAGGTAGCCCCTGATACAGAATCGGCCATTCGACACCACGCAGACCAAACATCGTTTCGTACAGCACCAACGCATCGGCCACGCTATTCGATCGAAACATGACCCACGCGAGCGATACCGAGCCGAACGTCAGTAGCCATGCTGCGGCACGCGGCAGCGTAATGCCGAAACGTTGCCAGAGTACAAACGCCACCAGGAAAGCGGCGTGCATCAAGCCCCAGACGAGAAACTGCCAGCCTGCACCATGCCATAGGCCTCCGATGGCGAAGGTCACCGTAATCGCAGCGCACGTCCTCAGCACACCACAACGATTGCCTCCGAGCGGCACATAGATGTACTCGCGAAGGAAGCGACCCAGTGTGATGTGCCACCGCCGCCAGAAGTCTTGGATGTCGCAGGCCTCGTACGGCGCGTTGAAATTCACCGGCAATCGAAAGCCCATCATGAGCGCCAGGCCAATGGCGATCTCGCTGTAGGCACTGAAATCGAAGTACAGCTGCAAGGAGTAGCCGAGCGCGGCTGTCCACGCATCGACAAAGTTCAAGGTCGATGGCTGCGCAAAGGCCGGATCGACATACGAGGCGATCGGATCGGCGATGAGCACCTTCTTCGCGAGTCCTAGAATGACGAGCACCAAACCCCGCGCAAGGTGTTCATGATCGATGCGAGGATGCAGTTGGGCGAACTGCGGCAGTAGTTCTTTGGGCTGAACGATGGGGCCTGCGATGAGATGCGGAAAGAACGCAATGGCGAGAAAGTAGTCCTTCAGCGCAACCTCACCGATGATGCGCCGGTACGAATCGGCGAGAAATGTAATTTGCTGAAAGGTGTAAAAGCTCAGTGCCAGCGGGAGGACCCACTCGAGCGCCTGCCACTGCCAGCCGAGCGCCGTGTACAGCGCGCCGCCGAGGAAGTCTGCGTACTTGAACAGCAGCAGAAGACTGACGTTGAAGGTGACGCCGATCGCAAGCAGGATCCGACTGCGGCTTCGCACTAGCGCTTTGGCGAGGTACCAATTCAGGACAACACTGCCACACAGTAGCGGCAGATAGCGCCAATTCCAGACGCCGTAGAAGACAAGAGAGGATGCGAGCAGGCTGGTCAGTGCAAGCCGTGCCGATCGCTGCCGCGCCCACATGAATAGCGCGAACGATATGGGCAGAAAAACCAGCAGGAACTCTGGCGAGTTAAACAACATCGGGACGGCCTCGTGTCAGCGGAAGTCTAGGCATCCCACGCGGCGCGTCCGGGGGCTTGAGGATTGCGGTGAAGGTCCTGTTTCTCGGAATGAGCGACATCGATCCGCAGGAAGGGTGCACCGAGCACACCCCTCCCGCGATCCGTGACTTACGACGCCGATGACCTGAGCGTGGAGTCCCGCAGCGGGCGAGCCGTCAGCACGGAGGCATCGTGCCAGGTGGCCAGATTCCCCCACCCACGGCGCCGTTGTATCCAGCACCACCGGTAGTAGCCCAAGGCCGAGATCGGAGTGAAGACCAACTGCATTGCGAACAATGCTTGCTGGTCCATCACGACTGCATAGGCAATCCAGAACACATTGGACAGCAGGTACCCCAGCCAGCCGTGTCTGGAAACCTTCGTACGCGTAGCAATCAGAAGTGCGCCGGCCGCACCTGTGATCGCCCCCAACCATGACAATAGTTCGATCATTTCATCGCTCCGTTTGACTGGATTAAGACTCCGAAGGCGCTACGAACACATCGAACGCCGCAAGATCGAGGTGGTAGTACCGTGCATCTCTTGTGCGCGGCATCTCGGTCTGCGCCAACATCCTGTGCATCTCGTCCGCGTACGGGCCCAACAGCGACACGCCGGTGGGCTCCACTCGCAAGAGGTAGAACAGTGGCGCGACTGCCAGCGGATCGCTCGCGGTGAGCTTGCGTCGCTTGGAGGCGCTCATCTCGTCGAGATCAACTTCTTCAACGGACCCGTCTTCATCGATGACTTTGAAGACGGTCGCCGTCGTATCGGGCTTGCGCATCGCCCTGTACGCTTGAAGCGCTGCATCGAGCGGCGTTCGCGCACCCTCCACATCTATTTCCCATACGACTCGTCTCATGCTCACTCCTCTGGGCTCATAGCCCAAGCAACGAGTGACTCAGGGAGAGGCGCGGCCGCACAGCGGAAGCCGAGACTCCCGCTGAGTCGGTCACTTGCAGCATTCGTGTGAATGCCGCATTTCCGCTGGTTTTGTTTTGCGGCCAGCTGCCGCACACGTGCATCGATTGCCTGATGCATGGTGTTCACTCACACGGCTTCCGCGGTGGGCGCTATGACGCGCTGACTCACATCCCTGCGGCCATCCTGCGAGACCGGCCAAACGACGCCGGCGCGCGCAAGAAGTGCGGCATACTCACAATGGACAGGCGCGAGATCCTGCTCGCCGACGGATCGGCGCGTATCGAGGTCGAGAATGACGACTTCAACGTCTCCTTCGGTCAGAACACGCGCATAGCCGTGCTGGACCACAACGATGGCGCGCGCCCGACGGGCGGCAGGCGCCGAACCCCACCCCTTCTGCTCCCTTCCGACCGCGAACAGGTCAGCCTCGGTTCGACGCGCGAAGCGCGCGACAACGCGTTCGCTCGTACGCGTCAATGCGGTCCATGGAAGGGCGGCGCAGTCGCAGCGCTCAGAGAATCGTCGAATGATCACTCGTTCCGTACTGACATCGCTGATCATGTGAAAAGCCCTCTTTGAATTGCACACGTGACTCGACATCGGTCTGCCCGCACGAGCGGGCACACGGATACCTGGTGCGTGAGATGAGCACCGACTCGCGTCGGTGCTCCAGAGGAAATGACTCAGCCGGCGGTTACCCGCTGGCCCACTTGAGAACGTGGTGAGATCCGTCCGGCAAGCGCGTCACATCACGTGGTCCAATGGGACGACCGTGAATGAGCACGTCGCACCGTCGAGCGACGGCTTGTAGATACACGCGAGGTCGTGCTGATACTCCTGCGCGGCCGCCTCATACTCGAAGTGGCCAGAGAAGAACAAGAGCTCGCCCTCGGCCGTCTGCTCTTTGATGGCAACCGTGTACGCACCGGGGCACCTCGTCGAGGATGCTATTGATGCCAGTGCATCTCGAACTCGGTTCAAAACCGCCACGATTCGGTGATGCAGCGGCGCCCTCACGCCAGGATCTCGACAGCGTCGAACGGCGTGCCAGAGACCGCAATCCCAAACATCGATCTTCGCCGCGGAAGTTCGATGTGGACGGGAATGAAGCCGCTCGAGCGTCCGACCACGAAGGTCCGCCGCTCACCGGCTTTGTCTTTCACGCGCACTCGCTTGCCTTCGAGACCCACGAGCTGAGGCGTGAGCTCGCACGTCAGTCTGCGTCCGGTCCGCCGATGTTCGTCCATGGCGGCTTTCACCGCGCGCTCATACTGCTCGTAGAGCATCGATAGTGAGTACGCCGTCGGTAACAGGTCCGCTCGATCCAATTCCTTTGCGATCGCGCGCGCTCTGCTTCGACAGACGTCGAACGCGAGGCAAGTGAATCCTCCACCCGCGCAGGGAATCACGAAGAGTCGCTGCTCGTAATTGATTGAGACAGGCATATGCACCTCACTATGTGATGAAAGGGCGCATACACCCGCAGAGGGCGTACACCCTCTCGGGACACACAACATCTGAGTGAACGGACTTCGTTCAGTCAGCGCATGCCAAAGGCGCTCGGCAACCGGTCGACAACGACCGGGAAGCTGCTCGTTCCGTGCACCTTCAGCACATCATTCCAATCGACTTTCGCATCGTCGCTGCGTGGCGGGGGCATTCGCACACACACGGATCGTCCTTCGCCGCGCAGGCGCGCAGCGAGACGATTGGCAGCTTCCCTGCCCGGCTCCAGAATCGATCCGTCGCGCTGCCGCCGTGGCGTATCCCGGTCGGCCCAGATGACAATGGACCGCACTGTCGCCGGAAGCTCGAGGCCCGCCAGCAGCGGCCAGGATGTGGCCGCCCACACTTGCATGCCCGTTGCCGAGCGCACAGCCAGTGCATTCTCGATACCTTCCGTCACCCCGATGCATCCGGTCGGCGGATAGAGCCGAATCGCTGCACCTGTGAGCACCGCGTCTGTTCGCTTCATCAGCTTCTTCGGCTGTGCGATCGGCGCCTTGGCGCCGTCCTGCGTCAGATAGGTTCGATGTAGGGCCACCAGATCGCCAGTCGGATCCAGGAGCTGTGCCAGCATCGCTGGAAACTCGCCCACACGCTTACGGTTCTCATCGAAGTACGGAAGCGCGGGATGACATCGCAGCATCGGACCAGCAACGTCGATAGCTCGGTTCGCTAAGTACAACCTCGCAGGTCGTGCTCGCTCATCCATGAAATCATGGGCTTCGTTCCAGAGTTGGAGCAGACGTTCGGCGGTGACTGCGCGCGAGGGACTGCTCTGCTGCGTCTGAAGCTCACGTCTGCGCACGATGGGCACTTCGATCGCGCCATTCGAGAGCACATTTTCGATCTGACGAGCAACCTCGCCGAAGCTCCACCCCTGAAGCCAGGCCAATAGCTTGAAGCCATTGGAGAACCGACCGCAGCTGTTGCATACAGCGCCGCCGGTATCTTCAAAGTCCGCAAAGATGCGAAACGCGTCCCTGTGGATACCTCCGTGTACGGGGCAGTAACCGAATCGTCGAGGCCCTCGATCGATCGCCGACTGCATGGCCTCACTCGGTGCCAGTCGCACCACGATGTCGCTCCAACGGCCACGGCATTGGCTCGCTAGGTCTTTGAAACTCACACGAACCTCCTTGGGCGTGGTCGACACGCACAACAAAACTGATGGGAGTCGATGCGCGGAATGCGCACGACCAAGCTCTGGCTGATCAGGGTCAGCAGCCCCGTGCGAGTAGCACGACGAAATAACAGGTCCTTGGTGGCGCGCAGGGGAAGGTGGCGTGCCACGTAGACAGCGTTATCGGCTGCTTACATGCAGCGCGACAGCATCAGGCGGACAAGAAGGGTCCGCGCCTACTCCGAAACCTACGTGCGCCCGCAGCGCTCTGTCAAGCGGCCTGCTTCGGTCATGTCTTTGCTTCCGCCTTGCTGAGCCTTCAACGCTCACTACCTACGCACGGCGGTCAGATCTGTCGGCGCAAGCTCCCTGCTCATGACCTCGACATCGTCCTCATTCACCGCTGCGCCGATCACGACGTTCGAGCAACTCATCGATGCGGTCGAGTGCCTCCTCATGCGCATCGACTCCCGCGTGCTCGCTCCGATCTACCGAAGCGTCGTCTGGCAAGCGCATCAAGAACTGCTGCGCAATCACCCGCTCATCCGGACCCATGCACATCCAGACCGCGCTGTCTTGCGTGTCGCACATGAGCTTCACACCGCGCGCATCGACCGCATCGACGGAGCACTCCTCACCGTGCGGATCGGTGGCTGGTTCAAGCAAGGGGAGATCGTGCACATACGCGTTGTCGATGCAGCCAACGACGAGGCTGAGCACACATGCCGGATCGTCGAGTGCCGGCGTATCGCCGCGGAGTCCGACGACGGCGCCGCGAATCCTCATCTGTTGACTCTCGAGAAGCTCTAGTTCCCCTCTCTCACAGGAGCGTGTTTATGCGATTCCCTCGATTTGCTGCGTTCGCCGCACTGACTCTATTCACGCCGATGGCGGCGCTCAGTAACTCTCCTGTCGTCGCCACCGTCGGCGATCGCTCGATCACGGCGGCTGAACTGGAGGAAGCGGGCGGCCGCGCCGTGTACGACGCCGCTCAGGCCTACTACGAAGCTCGCGTCCGCGCGCTCTACGAGTTGCTCTCCGCCGAACTCCTCAAACGCGAAGCCGACAGCCGTGGGCTCACCGTGGACCAGTTGCTCGAGAAGGAAGTCACTCCGAAGGTCGCGTCTGTCAGCGAGGGGGACATCGATTCTCTGCTCCAAGCTCGAACGGGTATGAATCCCACGGATCCACGTCATCGTAAGCAGGCGGCAGCGTTCATCTCGATGTCTCGCAAAAGCGCACAGCAGCGCCAGTTCGTCACGACGCTCTTCGAAAAACATGGCGCGAAAGTCATGCTCGCTGCACCCCCTGCCCCCCCTGCGGAGCAAGTACAGGGTCCACTCGAACCCTCAATCGGCGCCGCAAATGCAAAGGTCAACGTCATCGTCTTTTCGGACTATCTGTGTCCGTATTGCCGTGTGCTTTCGAACGATCTCAATTCACTTCTCAAAAAGTATCCGGACCAGATCAGGGTGGTCTATCGCCACTTCGGCGTACATGACCGCTCCAGCCAGCTCGCCACCGCAGCGATGTGCGCCGGAGAGCAGCAGCGATTTCACGAGTATCACGACGCGCTGTTCGCAGCCGCCAAACCCACCGATGAGGATCTCACCCGGATTGCGAAGTCCATGGATTTGGACGTTCAAGCCTTTGATGGCTGCCTGAAGTCCGATCGCTTCGGGGAGCGTCTGCGCGCAGACGCGGCTGAAGGACAAAGACTCGGTGTGCAGGGCACTCCGACCATCTTTGTGAACGGCGTGCGCCACCGAGGCGCCATCGGACTCGCACGCCTGACCGCGGCTGTCGATGCGGCGCTGAAGACCGCCGATAGCAAGACAGCACGGCTCACGCCTCGCTAGTCGTAACTGCCCGAGTGCACGTATGAGCGCGGATCTCGCCACAATGTCGCAGCGGCCGCTGGCCGCGCGGCCCACGCCTCGACTTCGCGAGCTCAAGGCACTCAGCGCTGCCGAGTTGGCCACGCTGACGCAAGTGTTCGCTGGCACGCCGGCTGAGCACGGGCTGCCCGGTCACCGCTGGAATCCTGAGCGGATTGCCACCTTCCTGCGAGAGCGCCTCGGCGTTCGCTGTTCAAGCAGCACGGTGACCAGTCGTCTACGTCGGGCTGGAGTCGAGCTCCGTCTCAAGTGCGCGCGAGAACCTCGTCTGGCCGATGCGTATCGAGTTGCAATGATTGATGCGCTCAAGGTACCTCCGAGCACTTACGGCATCGATGCGAACGCCTGGACGCGCCCCCTGATCTCCCAGCTGATCGAGCAGCGCTACAGCGTCCGCGTCGCACCCTCGTACGTGACCTATCTGTTGCGTACGAGTGACCATGGCATTCGGCTCGCGCGCAAACGCCGCCGATTGACGGTGTCGCAAGTTGAAAAGCTGCGGCAAGCGCTGCACCGCTCGCCTCGTGAACTCGGGATCGCGCACGATTCGTGGACGCACACCCACATCGGAACTGCCATAGAACGGTTATTCGGCGTTCGCTACAACCCGCAGTCGATCCGACGACTGCTGCGACGATGGGAGATCGAGACCCCGCGCAGCAAGACACGATGTCCGTTCTTGTCGAAGACGCAGCTGTCGCAACTCGCGGCGGCTCTAAATGGTCCCCCGATTGCAGCAGGTATTCGAGGCAATGTCTGGTCGCGTCAGTTGATCACCGCCTATGTGCTGCAAACGTTCGGCGTTCGCTATCAGCCCAGCGCAATACCCTCGCTGCTCAAGCGCGCGCGGATCACCTCGAGTTTCGGGCTGCGGCCCGGCGGCGCATGTCGCCTCAACGAGTCGCAGCTGCGGCAACTACGCCACGCGCTCATCAATCCGCCGGCGGCTTCCGGGAACAAGGCCAAACGCTGGACGCACGATCTCATCGTCACGTACATCAAGCGTGCTTTTGACGTCGACTATCAAGTGAGTTCCGTCCCGAAGCTGCTGCGGCGACTCGAAGCACTCGCCGCCTAGCCGGGAGTTGCAGTTTCCAGGCGCTCCGTATCATTGAACGCATTCTCACCGTGAGCTTCACCATGCGTTCAAACACCGCCGCAGCTGCACCGCCTTCCTCGACTCAATCGGAACTCACCGGTGTCATCGACCGCGTACGCTTTCACTCCCCGGATTCCGGCTGGACCGTTGTCGACGTTAAAACCGACACGGGTCAAATGGCTGCGCTGACCGGCACATTGCCGACGATCGCTCCCGGCGAGCGCATTCGCGCCACTGGATACTGGGTTCGAGATCCGCGGTACGGCGAGCAGTTCAAGATGTGTCATGCCGTAACTGCGCCTCCGGCGACAACCGCGGCGATCGAAAAGTACTTGGCATCCGGCGCCATCCCCGGGATCAACCGGGGATACGCCAAGAAGTTGGTGACGACGTTTGGCGATCGGCTCCCACAGGTGCTCGAGCAGAATCCGACGTATCTGGAGGCCGTGCGTGGGATCGGACCTGAACGCCGGAGGAGACTCGTTGACGGCTGGCGCAAGCAACGGCACGTGCGCGAGATCATGCTGTTTCTGCATGAACACGGGCTCGGACCTCAACGCGCGGCGCAGATCTACAAGCGCTACGGCGACGATTCGATCAACGTTCTCCGACAGAACCCCTATCGACTCTCCGTCGACGTTGCAGGCATCGGTTTCGCATCCGCCGACGCGATCGCGAAGGGACTGGGCATCGTGGCGACGGATCCGCAGCGGCTCTATGCCGCCATTCGGGAAGTCATCCACCGTCATCGATTGCAAGGGCATTGCGCCGTACCCGTCGATCGCCTCCTTGGCCACGCAGCGAAACTCGTCGCGCTGGATGAGGCCTCGTTGCAGCCGGTGCTCGATGAGTCGGTGCGAACGAAGCGGCTGGTCCGCGAGCGGGTTGATGAGTGCGACATGATCTTCGCCCGTGCGTTGCATGAAGCTGAGTTGGCCGTCGCGGAGCGGCTTCGTTCGCTGCTGGGCGCCGCGCCTCCCTGGGGCACTGGCTCGTTCGAATCCGCACTGCGGGAGGTCGAGGCGATGGCAGGGCTCGACCTGTCGCTGTCGCAGCGACGCGCGATCCTAGAAGTCCTTCGTCACAATGTATCAGTCATTACCGGCGGGCCAGGCAGCGGTAAGACGACCATCACGCGCGTCCTGATCCCGCTGCTGCAAAAGAAGGTTTCTCGCATTTTCGCCTGCGCACCGACGGGCCGCGCCGCACGTCGTTTGGCAGAGGCCACCGGCCTCGAGGCAGTCACCATCCACCGTTTGCTGCTCGGCACACCCGGCTCGCACGAGTTCACTTTCAATGAGCGCAATCCGCTGGATGTGGATGTCGTGCTGGTTGACGAGGTATCGATGCAGGACATCGAGCTGATGGCGGCACTGCTCGCGGCCCTGCCCTCCAATGCAGCCCTGATTTGTGTGGGCGACGTCGATCAGCTCCCAAGCGTGGGCCCGGGTCAGGTGCTGTTCGACATGATCAGCTCGGGCGCCATTCCCACGGTTCGGCTCACCGAGATACATCGGCAGGCCATCGACAGCCGAATCGTAGTCAATGCGCACCGCGTGAACCGCGGAGAAAACGTGGAGGTCTCAAGCGACCCGGCCGATGATTTCCAGTTTGTCATCGAGAATGACACCACGAAGATACCGGGTCTGCTTGAGCAGCTCGTTTGTGATGTCCTGCCAAATCAGCACGCAATGGATTCGTTTCGTGATGTGCAAGTCCTCACTCCGATGAGACGCGGCGAGCTCGGCACGATCAAGCTGAACGCCCGCTTGCAGGCTCGGCTGAACGCAGCACCACTGGCGGCACATCGGTACGGCGACATGACTTTGGGCGTCGGCGATCGCGTGATCCAGCAGACGAACAACTATGACCTTGGCGTCTACAACGGGGACACCGGCTTTGTTTCCGCCATCGATCGCGAAGACCAGAAGCTGGAAGTGACCTTCGACTCAGTCCGGGTCACCTACGATTTCGACCAGCTGGACGAACTCGCACTCGCCTACGCCATGACCATCCACAAGTCCCAAGGGAGCGAGTACCCCGCCGTTGTCATTCCTCTTACGATGGAGCACTACGTGCTTCTGAGCAAACGGCTGCTGTACACCGCGATCACTCGCGGCAAACGCAGAGTCATCCTCGTTGGCGAAGATCGAGCACTCAAGATTGCGCTTCGTAGCGTGCGCAGCGACACCCGCTTCTCCGGACTCGCCTCGCGCCTGCGCTGCCTCAGGTAGAGACTCACTATGTCCTCACAACCCACAGCCCGTTCCGAAGGCCGTCCAGGTTTTCTGCGACTCATCACTCATGTGGGTCGGCTCATCGTCTTCCGCGGGTCACCGGCGGACATGCGAACCTCCCAGCGGTCGCTCTATGGACTGCTCGCTGTTTCTATTCTGGTAGCGATCTTGGTTAGAGTCGGTCTGCCGAACGTGACCCTCGCGCGCGCTGCCGTACATGCCTTGGGAGAGATCGGAATCGCACTTGCCATCATCGGCGTCGCACTCCGCGTGTGCGATCTCCGTGATCGCTTCGTGCAGGCGACCGGCTCCTTGCTGTTGGTCAGCCTGTTTGCCGACCTCGCCTTCCTCTGCATACGCCCGATCAGCCACACCACGGCGGGCCCGATTCTCTTGAGCGTCCTCTTCGTCGTTCAGATCACGGCCTTTCTGCAAATCGTTCGACGAAGCCTGGATCGTAGCTGGATCGCCGCCGTACTGGTTCTGTTTGCGTACGTCCTGCTCGTGGCCAACTTCTTTTCGATCGTTGAGCGAGTTGCAACCGCGATCGGGAACAGCGTTTGAATCGCGATCCGACGCGGTCATACGAGGTGTGCTGACGAGACCTACACGCAGCGGCTGCTTGCGCTCGCACGCAACCGATGCGCGCCTGCGACCTGGTATCAACTATCGAGAAGGACTGGCATTGCTGAAGCGACGCTGTCGCGTAGTAAAGCATGGCGGCACCCTGGACAATGCAAACGCCTTCCAGCTCGCAGACTTCCTAGGCATGAGTCGAGTGGAAGTACTCATCTACATCGAGTGCGACCGCCCGCATTCCCATCGGAAACAAGCCTTCTGGGAGAATGAACGCCAGCGCATCAACGGTCTTCCGGCGTTACCTCCGAATCAATCATCGGGCGCGCCGCGATCCTCCATATCCGACCGGTGACGGGGCCGTTTGCGCCCCGCTTCGCTCGCGTGCGTTCTGCACATCCTGTGTAAGCATGAAGGTATGAACACTTCCCTTGATCTCTTCGCACGAAGCGAGCGCGAAACCGCCATCGAAACGTTGCACTCCGCCACGGCGCTTTACACACGCGATCCCGTTGTTCTTGAACTGCTCGATGAGATCGCGTGGCCGCGCGGCGGCGGCGCAACGATCGACACCAGCTGTGGTGACGGTGCGTTTCTCGCCCGCGCTGTTGAACGGCTCATCGCCGCTGAGGCGGATATCACGCTCGATGCGCTCGCTCAACGCGTTCATGGTTGGGAGATACATCCGCTTGCGGCCTCCGATGCTCGAACCCGCGTGGCGCATACTCTTGCTCAACATGGGTTCTGCCCGATACGGGCGACGCTCGCCGCCGGCGAGATGATCCGGTGCGGGGACTTCTTGATGGAGGGTCCGGCGAAAGGCCTGTACCGAGCGGTGGTAGGCAACCCTCCGTACCTTAGGATGTTGAACGTGCCTCAGTTGCTTCGCGCGGAGTATGAGCAGGTGTTGCCGGCATATGCGCGGGCGGATCTACTGCATAGCTTCATCGATCGATGTGCGAACGTCCTGGAGCCGGACGGCGAGTTCGCAATGGTCACAGCAGACAGATGGCTGTTCAATGAAGGGGCGGCGCGGCTGCGTGAGGTCGTCGGAATGCGGTTTGTGCTTGCCAAGGTACGGCGGCTAGATGCTTCATCGGTGTTCTACAGACCGAAGCAAAGGCGTGCGGGAACACCGCCTCGCATTCATCCAGTCGCGGTCGTGCTGCAGCCGGTGGGCCAGCGCGGCACCGCGCTCGGGCCGCGACCGATCTATCCTGAAGCGAAGGGCATCGAAAGCGACGTTCAATTGCGGCTTGGTGAGGTCGCGGATGTGCGCCTCGCCCCGTGGCTGGGGACTCCGGGGATCTTCTTGGTGGAGTCACACGTGACAGCGAGCTGGAATCAATCCGTCTGCATTCCCGCGATAGATACCGACGATATCACTGGCGGACAGCTACGCACTCCGAGGCGGATAGCCCTTCTGACGTATCCCGACCGCACACCGGACACACACGTCATGGCGCATCTGGATCGCGAGCTCCCAAGGATGTGCCCGCGCGGCCGCGGCGCCGTTCGATGGATGCCACCAGAGCCTTTCCATCGATTCGATCTATCTCGGCCTTCGCTCGTCGTTCCGCGCATAGCGAAGACTCTCAAGCTGGTGCGAGTGCCAGCAGGCGTACTGCCCGTCAATCACAACCTGAGCATCATCAACTCAGGCGCGATGTCACTGGAGGCGATCGTAGAGGCGCTACGAAGCGATGAAGCGAACGATTGGTGTTGTAGTCGGGCCGCCCGGCTGGAGAATGGATACTTCTCCTTCACCACGCGTCTGCTGAGGGACGTGCCGATCTCGTAGTGTACGTTTCGTCTGGATGGGGCTTGCAGTGTCGGCAAGACGAGAGGGGTGGAAGCACCCCTCTACATCTCAGACAAGCTCAAGGGATGAGCTTGATTTCCTGCTTTTCTGCTACCGCACGAGTGGCGACAGCGCGCAACATGCGTAGCAGATCGTCCGCGTCAACAGCCTCTTTGGAAAGCGTGCTGAGATACAGAAGAACCTTCTCGGGTTCTTGCTGAGTGCGTTGAACGAGTCGTGTGCGGATCTCACGAACGCGTCTGTGTTCGGCGAGGTCCTGCAGAAAGACCACGATTGCTTCGCGCTCAGCGTTGCTCGTGTGCATTGCCATCATCTTGCTCCTTCGTTGGGATACGAGGGCGCAAGACGACCCACACGGGGACGCAAGGCCCCCAAGTGGGTGACACAAAATGAACATCAGGCCAGTTCTTTCGCGTGGCTGGCGACCACGTTTCGTCGTTGGTACGACGAGGAAAACAGTACGGATTGTATTTGAGCGGCCAAGCACTTCAACGACGAGTGCTTAGTCGCGCCGTGGCACAGCGCCGTTCTCGCTCACTACGTGTCTAGCACAACGAGCAGACCTGCACATGCTGCCATCGTCACGATTGCCACCAGCGTCACCTGTGCTCTCACGCGACGGCGGTCGAATCGAGACCCGCTCGGTATCAGCCCATCCATGATGACCGCGGCGGCCGCCAGCAGGGCGAAGACCGCCACGTGCCACTCCGACAGCACGCCCAGGCGATGCAATGCGTACGCCGGCAGGGCTGCAAGCACACCGGTGGACAACGCGCTAAATCCATCGCCCAGCGAAAGCGGAAGGAGACGTCGCCGCTGTTGCAAGACGACCCGATCACGCGACTGCTTCCCTGCCTGCCTCATTGCTTGAAACAAGACTCCACTGATCAAGATGGACGCCTCATCGATGCCTCAAACTGTTCGCAATGCACCGGCCACCAGCGCACCGTAGCCACACGCGACGCCAATGCGCGTTGCAGGCGTTCCGATCGCTCCCCGCAAGGCATGAAGAAGATCTCGTCGGCGGCGACATCTCCAGTACGTCTGCTCATCGCATTCGTGTCCGCTCGGGCGGCAGTCGAACCGTGCGAGTTCGCCAAAGGCCGGGCGCCACGCCAACCACCGGCGAAGGCCTGCGTGCGTGCCGACTGTGTAGCCGGCGAACGCAGCGTACGAGGTGAGCGTGAGCGGCAGCACGTTCACGATGGCCCCCACTAGGCACGCCGTCATCCAAGGTACGTGGCGCAGTCCGAAGAGTTGCCACGCGTCCAGATCGCTCAATAGAGCGCGCCGTATGTCGTGAAGTATCGCGGGCGATAGCCGCGGCAATACGCTCGCCTCCTGCCGCATGCTCAATGCGTACCCGCACGATGCTGCTCAGCGAGGATGTCGACGACGTCGCGCCAGAGCAGATGGACTTTGCCACCGAAGCGCTGCTTCGTTTCTGTAAACCCTGGAGAGGTGAGAAGCTCTGCGAGCGCGGGGCGCCAGCGCTTGATGAGCTCCCAAACGTAGCGCTGCGTTGGCTTCGGCATTCGTTCCAGCGTGATGGTCTGCACGCCAGACCGCGAAGCCATCATGATCTCTCGCGCAAGCTCCTGATGCTCCGCGCACATGTTCTGCCAGGCCAGCGCGTTCCAGGTAGCAGGGTCGATGTCACCCGGAGACTCGGATGCGAATCCAGTGGAAGCTTCGGCGGTGATCGAGGCACGCATAGCTTCACGCTACCTCAGCTCGGGCGGGGCGCAAGCCCACCGAATCCGCGGTGTGCTTCGTCTCGGCGGATCGGTGAGCAACGCGACCGAAACACTTCTCCCAAGTCCGCTGTGCATCCCACGTCCGCAGGGCCGAGAAGACTACCGAGGTGAGCGTGTTCGAACACATCTGCGGAACTGCTCCGGCTAGTAGGTCTGCTCTCCCGCTGCCAGTCGCACTTCTCCGGCGCGACTCCGCTCGATCTCCGGCGCGTCACCCGACCGCTCGGTGCCGACTTGAGAAGCGGCGGTCGACGCGATCAGGTCGCTTCGGAATTGCTCATCCGCATTTCCCGGCGCACCTGGATCTAGCCAGTGATAGATCGCGTCGCCCGGCCGGGGCGATCTCGTCGGATCACTACCCTGAGCACTGACCACGTCCCACGCATCCTCCGGCAACCCATTCGGACGCATCCGCTGTAGTTGGAAGCTCACGCCGCGATCATGCACGGCCGTACCTGGAAGCGTCTTTCGAATGCACAGCGCTGTTTGCGATTCCGACATCCATGCGAACTGCATCTCGATCAGCACGCGCAGTGTGCGTCGCTCATCTGCGCCGTCGACGGGGATCAGGTGCTTTCGTGAATAGACCGGATGCGCGAACACCGTGCGGGCTCGCGGTCGTTTGAGTGACGCATCGCACACGAACTCTGTGAGCAGCATGTATGGCCCAGCCTCGCACACGAGCGCGCCGAACGACTCGAACTTCGGTTCGCCCCAGCGTCGAACCTCCTCTACGGTGAGTCCCGTGTCCTGGTACAAGAACGCGTTCCGCCATTCCTCGAGCGACACCCTCTCCACGACGGACAGGAACACCGCCCACGACTCACCCTTCGGGCCGCGCGTGGCCAGGCGAGCGAAGAGGTCATTCAGACCCTTTGCATGCGTACGCGAGTAATCGAAGAGCGTCCTGCCGGTTTCAATATCGATCTGCTTCGCCGCCTCTTTGAGACTACCCCACTGCGCCTCTGCAATGTCCGCAGCGCGATACGGGTACAAGACGTTCAGTCGCGCTGCCGATATCCAACGAAACAGAAGCGAAGGAAGCTTTGGCAATACGGGGGCGCGAGTCTCCGCAGCGCTCGCTCGCGCGGGTGTAGCCGCCAATGGACAGTTCGGCGCATGGACGCGTCGTTCCCCCATCCGCGCGAGCACGTGTTGTCCACGGAACGTGCGGCGCACGTAAAGAAGGGGCCGTGCCGAGCGCGCGGCCCGGCAATCACAGGCGATCCAGTGCTTCGCTCGCCACCATCGCTCCAACATCGCCGCGGTCGCAGCGTCTTCGTCCTGGCGCGTGTAGTGCGACAAGACGAGGCCTCGTTCTTCCGCGGTGAGCGTACGAAGTATCGAGAGGTCGGCTCCGGGTCGATTTGCAAGGACGAGGTCCATGTGCGGCGTCCTATCACTCCCCGACTGCGGCGGCCCGTCCCACGTCCGCTGCGTCCTCATCAACCGCGGTCAGCTCGCCATCGACGTCGCCTGCATCGTCCAGGTCGAGGGCGGCTACATCCGTCGGCTCCTTACCCGCCACACCCTCGGGCGCTTTGCCACGCTTCATGCGATCGCGATAGATCTCGTCGCACTTTGCCCGAGCCTGATTGCCGCGTTCTCGCAGTCGGTTCGCGGCCTTCGTGAGCCGGCGCTGCCAGTTGATCGAATTGTCGACTCGCGCGTGCGTCGAGATCGTCTTCATCAGCCACAAGACGTCATACCGCGCGAGCAGCGAATCCATCCGGACGAGCAGATTGAGGAACTCGTTCGCAAGCGGAGTGGAGAATTTCGCCTGATACGTTTCCGAACGCTCGTACGACGCTTCGCCCGTGACACCGGCGTCGCTCATCAGAACATCGACCCGCTCGATCTCACGATTCAGATCGGCGCCGATTTTCGTGAACTCCTCCTCGCACTGACTCTCGAGTAGCTTGGCAGCATCCTCGAGCCCATTTGCATGCAGCCGCACGGTGAGCACATACAGGTCGGCCTTGAGTCGCTCGAAGGTTCTGCGATATACGCGTTGCGCATACGCCGTCTTGAGCGTGATGGGGCGGGTCAACTCCGGAATCGCGGTCTGAATGACCATGCGGCTTCTGTGATCCCGCTGCTGGGGTCTATGCATCTCAGTCATGAATCACTCCCTCTACGCGACGATGAGCCGCGGTTTGCATGTTTCCGCTGCCTCGCTACGGCAGCAGCATCGGCTGATACGGTGACTGCTCCACCGCAAGCAGCTGCTCGGCCAACACACCGAAGGTCGACAGCTTCGAGAAGATGCTCGCCGGCTGGGTGTAGTCCTTCACATGTTTCACGCCCAGGTCGTCCAAGACGTCGCTGACATTGCACAAGCCATCGACCAGCCCGAGCTCGGCCGCTTTGTCCCCAGTCCAATAGTCCCCTGAGAACAGCACCTCATCGGAACCCTTGAGGCGATCGCCGCGACCGCTCTTGACCACATCGATGAAGTGATCGTGGATCGCTGCGAGAAGCTCGGACGCCTTCTGCTCGTCCTCCTTACGAAGCGGCTGAAATGCGTCAAGGCGCACTTTGTTGGTGCCGGCCGTGAATACGCGGCGCTCGACGTTGAAACGGCCGATGACTTTGTCCAGGCCCCATCCACTCATCACGACGCCGATCGAGCCGGTCATCGTGCTGCGATCGACGCACACCTTCGGCGCCGCCACCGCGATGAAGTACGCGCCGCTTGTCAGCATGTCCTCTGCGACGACACGAACTTCCTTCTCCGGATGCGCGTTGCGCAACTGCTGAATGCGGTCGTGAATGATCGACGACTGCACGGGGCTGCCGCCTGGTGAATTGATCAGGATCACGACACCCTTTGCCTTCGGATCCTCGAACGCAAGCTGCAGTTCGCGCGTCACCTTCTGGGCGTTCGCACGCTGGTTCGCATCGATTGTTCCCTGGATGCGAACCATCGCGGCGTAGTCCCCCGTGAACTTCTGGGGCGCGAGCACGCGCTGAATTCCGATGGAATAGATCAGCGGTCCGGCGACGATTGAGATCGCAATGAGCGCCGTGCGAATGTTTCGCCAACGGATGTCACGCCGCTGCATCTTCTCTTGCGTGCGCAGCTGCGACTGCTGCGATTCCATGACCGTACGTACTACCTCGGAGAGCTCTCCAACGGCTGTCGTGAGCGTTCGCTGTGTGTGCTCTGAGTTGTCCTCGTGCTTCTGTGTCATGCGGTGTTCACCCGTTGTCAAAGATCCATTGCGGCGCGGTGAGGCTCGTTGCGCTCGACTGCCTTGAGTTGCCGCCTTTGAAATTCCTCTTGTAGCCGGCGCGGTGCGGCGATGTATTTGAGCTCGACCTCATAGGAGTCCGTGCCTCCCGCGGCGAGGCGCACCGTGCCGACGTTCAACAGCATCTGCAGCATTCCCTGATCGACGTCGACCGCTCGCACATGAGCGAACTGCACACGCGGATTGCGACGACGCAGCAGCCAGCCCTTCATGTACCACTGCACCTGCTCGACAGAGCTCGGGCTGATGACATAGGAGTTGCACAGATATGCCGTCATGAAGCGGCTGATCGCCATGAGCATCGTGACCAGGCCGGCCACACTGACGATCGTGAGTCCCACCCTGCTGAACATCGGATTCTCGGGAACTCCACCCGCAGCTAGCTGGAACACCCCTTGCGGGTTGAGCACACAGAAGGCGCCGATGGCTGCGGCTAACAACTGAACTGCGAACGCTCGTGGAGACGGCTGAAGCGTGAAGTTGTCTGGATACGCCTTTCCTCGAGATCGACTCCGTTGTGGTGTCACCTGTTCCACCGCTGTCGCCGGCGGCTCGGTCGCGGACGCTTGACCCTCGGTGTCGATCGGGGGCGGAGGTATCGGGTACTGCGGCATGTCGAACGCGCGCGCAGGCTGAGTGGCGAAATCTGCCCCGAGCAGGGCAGCGCCGGAGATCTTCCGTTGCGCCGGCTTCGATGGAGTCGCTGGCGCCTTTGTCAGGTCAGAGCCCAGTTTGACGGCGAACCCGCCCTGCGGATGCGGCACGACCTGCAGCTCGATTGCGGCGCCAAGTTCGCGTTTGAGCAGATCGCACTTCAGGTCCGCCGCATCTCGGTCGGTGAAGGGGCGGTCGCCAGCGGCCAGAATCAAACGCTGCACAAACGTCACTCAGTTACTCACGGGTGAGCGTGAAGTTACCGGCCCGTGCGAGGATGAACTCTGAAATAGCGGTCGTTGAAAGCCCACGTATTCACGTGGGAGGACCGACGCGGGCTCGCTATGTGTGTCGCGCCACGGCGCTTATCACACCTTGCGGTTTGACTACACGAATACGCGTCCCGCGGGATCTATGCAGAAGGATCCAGCGAGAGCGGATCCACCGCCACGATGTTCTCGGCGGCCAGCAGTTCGTACGAAGTGGTGGCGTACTCCGATAACAGGGACGCGAGTCGTCTGACCGGGTAGTCGCCCAGAACAGCCGCATCCGTGCGAACCGCAGAATAGAGCTGCTCTCCTTCGCTCAATACCCAGCTCACGGCAGCATGTGCGAATTCGTCGTCGTCGGCCAACGCAGCCTTCATTGCTGCTTCCGCAAAGCTCTGCGTCAGCAGCGTTCGATAGACGCGCACGTGGCATTCGTGAAATGCGATCAGTCCCTCGAGCGGCAGCGCGCGAAGTTCATCTCGCACCGTAGAAACGCGGGCATGCACATGGGATCCGCCGCGCGCCTTTGCGCGCTCGACAATTGCCCAGTATTGCGCCTCGTCCATAGCCCGAGGCTACCACTCTGGGAGCCGAGGTTCCTGCGCGGTTCTCTGGACATCGATAGGTGCCCTTGAACGCTCGCATGACGAGTCCGCGCGATGACATTGCGCTCTACCCTGCCAGAATGCCGTGGTCAGCGATCGCACTGTTGCTTTTGTCCCTGGGTTTCGCCCTGCTCGTTGGGTGGTATGTTCGCGGCCGTCGCGTCAGGCGTGCGCGCCGCTGGCGGCTTCGAGCGGCGCAGCGAGTCATCGATCGCCTTGAGAGTGGTCAATGGACGGCGCCGCAGCGCCTGAGCTACCTACGAAAAGTTGAACCGTTCGTGTTCGAAGAGCTGGTTGGGCTGTTACTCAGCCGCCTTGGCTTTCGAATGCTCCCCTCCTCCCGTTACACGGGCGACGGAGGCATCGATGGACGGGCTCATTGGCTCGGCAGATTCTGGCTGATTCAAGTCAAACGCTATGGGCGACACATCGATTGGTGCGATGTGGAGCAGTTCGCCCACACCTGCGCGGTCCAACATGCGATCGGCCTCTTCGTGCACACCGGCCGGACAGGCGCCGCGGCATACGCTGCATTGTCTCGCCACGTCATCCTGGTGAGCGGCGAGCGTCTGCTCCAACTATTTGAAACCGATCCAGAGCGTCAAGCCGCCACCATCGCTTGGATGCGGCAGCAGGCGCAGCGAACCGTCGCTTAGAGTCTGGTGATCCTTGTGCTTCCATCGTCGAAATGCTCGACGATCTGCTGTTCATGAGTTCTGTCTGTGTCGCTTGCTACTGCTGTGAACATTGACTCAGGAATCCGAATGCCGATGCGCGTGAGCACCGTTCGCAGATACTCCAGCGTTTTCATCCGTGCGCGTGAGTCCGACAAGCTGGAGTAGATGGGCGTGAGTGTGTCATCGACGTAGCTCACCTGCAGGCTGAACTCTGCGGTATGGCGGTCGCGCGATAGCGTGACCACAACTTCGCGGCCATCACGGGACGTGTGATAGAGATGGCGCTTCATGCCGATCGCTCGCTGATCAGACGACGCATTCCCGCAGGGTTGCACTTGGGATAGCACGGCATTGTTTCGTTCCAAGTTGATAAGACGATCATTGTTGCCCTCCTGTGCCGCTCGCGGTCGCGCGCCAGCCTGCTTTCACGGTCACTACACGAAAGATCGTCCCATCGGCATTGCATACTCGACGCGCGGGCGCACCGTGGAAGTGGGTTACTGCAGGAGGCACCTATGGCTGCCAGACGCGCTAAGACATCCAGATCCACCCGCGTGAGCAATCGAGATCGCAGGCTCGGTCCCTGGTTCCGATTGCTCGCCGATATCGAAACGGCCGCGACGAGCCGGAGCCGTACGAATCGAGTACTCCTCCCGTTGCGATTTCCACGATCGCGCCCACGGTCGGAACAACGTGCGCCAGCTCGGCGACGCACCGACTGAATAGATGACTATTCGGTCCTGTCAACGCGCACATTCCGCGTGCGCGGATGTGCGCGAATCCACTCCTCTACAGCGCTCATGAGCGGATCGCCGGCCTGCAGCTTGTTTCTGCCGAGCAATCGGTCACTGAGAGAGCGTTGGCGATGGATCTGCACGGTCCATTCCCGTGGCATGGCTGTAGCAACGTCTGAGCTCGCCCCGATCAGGTACGAAGCATCTCCGCGCTTTGCGACGAGGTACCAACCCCAATCCTCGGGCTCCGGGTCGGTCGCTTCGTAGCCGGCGGCAACGAGTTGCTCTCGAAGCCAACTGAGCAGGCCCTGGCCGGCTATGGGATTGATGGGGTTCGCCGTTTCACTGGCAACGCCCCATGCCTCGCTGTCGAAGGTGATGAGCTGCGTCATGAATCGGGACCAGTGGCCGTCGTCACGTGATGAATGCAGCCACCGCCGTGCTCAGCACAGGCTGGTAACGCGGAGCGGCGGGTCAACAGCCAGTACACGCCCACGCCTGCAGCATTGCCAAAGACCAGGGCCGTCAGCAATGCACCCGGCGTGATTCGGCGTAGCTTCCAGCGCTTCATATTGAATGCTCGTGACCGGCGCCCTTCATTGTCGCACTCATCGTCACTGGCATTGAACCTCATCGGGTCCGTTGAGGGACCGATGCTCGTTGCCGTGAGAACAGCGCTTTCCGTTTCCAGCGAAGCCACACCACCCACGCCAGGTTGGCTGCGACATACGTACACACGGACCCGGCTGAGGCCATGACGGGCACGCCGATCAACAGTGCTCGCCCCGCTTTCCAGAAGGGAATCGACACGACGTGTTCCCCCGGCGCGACCGAGGGTGCCAAACCGAGGTTCAGCAGGCCGCCGATCTCATAAGCCAGGTAGTACAGCGGCAGGGTGGTCACCGGATTGGTCACCAGCGTACTCATGAGCGCCGCAGGAATGTTTGCTCGACATACAGAGGCCACGACGGCGGCAACTGGTATCTGACCGACCGGGATAAGCACGCCGAAAAAGACGCCAATCGCCATACCGCGACATACAGATCGCCGTGTCCACCGCCAAAGCGGCGCGCTACCCACGAGCGCATGCAGGCGCGGAAACCTGCACAGGATGGCCCGGGCGCTCTCGCGCACCTTGCGACTGCTCAGCATGACGCTCTCAACTGCCTGTTGCGAGCCGCATCGTGTCTCGGCTCCCGCGTTGCGCAGGTGTGCTCTCGCATACCTTCAAGGCCACGTTGCGCATGTCGCCGCACCGATGCGCCCTCTCGTTGCAGTCCGTTCGACTCATGCAACTCTGGTTCGACTTTCACCGGAGGTACGCATGAACGCAGCCGTCGCCGCCATGTCCCAGCCCGCGCCTAGTGTAGGTGCGAGCGCCCTTTGCCATCTCAGTCTCGATTGCATCGAGGTCCAGCCAGGCTTCAACCCTCGGCTGTGGTTCGACGAGGAGGAATTTGCTGATCTCGTCACCTCGATTCGTGAGAAGCGTTGGATCCAGCCGATCCTCGTGCGCCCGCAATCCGGCAGGGAAGGCTTTTACTGGATTGTTGCCGGCGAACGCCGCTGGCGCGCTGCACGAGAGCTAGGCTTCGACACCATTCCAGCGGAGATCCGCGAACTGTCCGATGAGCATGCGCTCGCATTCGCGCATTCTGAGAATGATGATCGCGCGGGAGTCACTCCCGGTGAGGAGGCTCGCACAGCGCTTCGCATGATGCGGTTCACGCAGGGTGACCGTGCTGAAGCCGCGCGTCGGTTGGGATGGTCGCCGAGCACACTCGATGCGCGACTGCTGCTGACGCAAGCGTCCGAGGCCGTACTGCTCGCGCTCGCACGACGCAAGATCAAGCTCGGTCATGCAGAACTCTTGAGCTGCCTTCCGGAGACCACTCAGGCCGGAACCCTGCAGGATGTCATCGAGCGAAATCTGCCCGTCGAGGAACTACGCGCAAAGCTCGACGCCTTTGCACTCGATCTTGGCACTGCTTGCTTCAATCTCGATGGCTGTCGAGCCTGTCCGCACAACACGACGCGACAGGCTTCTCTATTTGAGCAGCATGTCGGTGAAGGTCGCTGCACAAACCGCCCGTGCTTTCATCAGAAAACGGTCGAGCATCTGCAGGAGCAGCGCACCGCGCTCAAGGACGAGCACAACGCGGTGTATCTCGACACGGAACGGCATCGCGACTCATGGACCCTCGTACTCAAGCGCGATGTCGGCGCGACGCAATTGAACGAAGGCTGCAAGCAGTGCGCGCATTTCGGCTGCCTACTTTCCACGCGTCCGGGTGAAGCAGGACGGCTCACCACGGAGGTGTGCTTCAACCTCTCATGTCACGCGCAGAAGAAGGCCGAGTACGCGGCCCAACAGACCGCGGATAGTGCCCTTGCACTGATACCGCAGGACGCGGGCGCAACCGTCTCCACGCCTTCAGCAAAACAAAGCAGCAAGAAGGGAAAGCCTGCGGCATCGAGCGCACCGCCGAAACGAGTTCTGAGCCTCGTTCACGCGCTTCACCGCAAAGCTGCCGCCATCGAGGTATTGCGCAGTCCCAAGATGGCGCAGGTGTATGCCGTACTCGCGCTACTGAAAGAACTGGATCTGCTTCAGGGCGAGCGCGATGCGCATGATCCGTTGCAGAAGCGCGGCATCCGTCGCCAGTCTCGTCCTGATCATCGAACTGCGCTGCTCGGTCCACTCTTTGCCCTAGACCCCGAGACGCTCTCCGAAATCACGGTCGAACTGGCGTCCATGATCGCCGCACGCGAATTGGGCGATACGGAAGTCCAACCGCGTTACCTGAATGGGGCGCAAGCGACACTGCGCACGCTGCAAGTGGACCTCGCGTCTCACTTCGCGCTCGACGCCGAATTCCTCGAAGCGCACACGAAGGCCGGTATCGACGCGATCCTGCGCCAAGCGGGTTTTCCAGGCTATCTCACAGCGCACACCAATGACGCGGACGCTTACAAGAAGCTGCTCGCTCGCAAGCACTCGGAGATCGTCAAGGATGTGCTCGCGAGCGGTTTCGACTTCACGCGGTTCGTGCCCACCGTCGTGAAGCAGCAGGTCACCTGAGTTGCAGTTTCCTCCATACCCGGAGAATGAACCTCTCCTATCGACGAGGTCGACACACATGACTCAATCGCTGTTTTCATCATTAGAGAAGGTGCTCGTGGCCGGCGAGTCCCTGCGTTTCACGATTCAGAAGCGCACAGACGGACTTGCCCTACTGCTCCAGCCCATCGTCGCGAAGGCGCAAGACGTACCGAAGGAGGTCGAGCACATTCGCGCTGTCTTGGCGCTGCCCCTGCGCCTCGCCGGTTCGGCCTGCGAACTCGAAGCGACATTCAATGCGCGCGTGCAGGGCTACGCGAATGCCCGGCAAGACGCACACGGCAGCTATGCGGCCTTGCTCGGCGCACTGAACGAGGCAAGCAAGGAGGCGAAGGCGAAAGCATCGACCAAGAGCGCCGCCGCACCGAAGCCCACGGCCAGCACCGCAAACGCTGCACCGGCCAAACCCACAGCCGAACCCGCGCCGCCCGCCCTCGCCCAAGCGCAAGACGACTTCGGCCAACCCATGAGCCTGCTGTGAGGTTGCACCGATGACCACCATTGCACTTGAACGTGTGTTCCGCATGGGCTCTATCGAGCTGCCCGATCCTGCGCCGGATCTCGAACCGCCCATCAAAGCATTGCGCCTCTATAGCGCGCAGTACCCCCATCTGAAACGCGCCACGCTGTCCGAGCCGCGCACGGAAGGCACGCGCGTGATCTACGAGGTGGAGAAACCTCCCGTCCAGACGAAGGGATAACGTGTGTCGCCACAGCAGGCCCGTTCGATTCTCAAGGCATGGGCACGCGGCGATGCGTGCCCGCTGCCGCATGATCACCCGACCTCCGACCGCCCATGCGAACTCACACCGCAACAAGCCGCTCGCGTCCGACACCTGTTCTCAAGCCGCGAGCACGGATCAGCGCCGAATGTGCTCTGCCCTTCGTGGATCGCACCCCCGTGAGCTTGAGCGCGCCACCGCGCTTGACGGCGAAATCCACCGAGCACGTACGTCGGGAGCTGAATGAAGCGCGCGCGACGTTCTCGCCCCACGCCCGCCGCTCCATCGCGTGGTGGTTCATCCACATGGTCGAGTTGGATCTCGCGACAGACGCGGAGATTGCGCGCGCGATGTCGAGCCGCCATCCCTACTCTCGGTTGCAGAAGCTCTATCTCAAAACCTGTAATCGGCTCGCGGCGCATCTCAATGCGGTGGTCGAACACCACTCGGCTGGCTATTCAAAGGGCACGGCCGCGCTTGAGGTATCGCTCGCACCTGCCAGTCAGTACGCGCCGCCGTCGTTGATCAGATACCTCGGCGGGGACTATCAGTTCGATGTCTCGACGCTACACCGATTGCCGTCACCCATCGCGGGGCTCGTATACGAGGCGCTCAACCTCGTGTCGGAATGCTTCGTGCATTGCCTGCTGCCGCACGAAGTGTGGACCTCGGAGTACTCGGGCCTCGTCGAGGACATGCGGCACGAGTATGAGCAACTCACCGCCCTTTCCGGTGGCGATCTCGAAGCTTGCGCAAAGTTGGCCGGTGAGAAGGACTTCTACCACTTCAGCGCCGATGTGAAGTCGCTGCGCGAGCAGCTCGCGCTCGCCCGCGAGATGTTCGACGGTCGGCCCGGCTGGATGACCCTCGATCACGCGCACCCACCCGCCGCGCGAGCCCGCTCACTTAGAGAACGCGCACAGGCGTTGGCTGCCCGGGATTGCGGCGCCTGGATTGCCTATGTCGAGCACGTCACAGGCGCAGTCCTCGCACGTTACCCCCGAGACGCAGATCGCACACGCTTTCGGAAGCGACTCTCAAAGTCGTGTCTCGAACATGAGGAGCTTGAAGTACCACTGTGCTACGCGTTGTGGGTCGACAGCGGCTCCGCTGCCGAGCGCTACAACGCCGAGTGTTTGTACGACGGCATGAGTCAAGGCGGGGAAGAGGCGGTGGACGGGATCGCCCTGGATGTCGTTGCAAGTCGAGATCTCATGCGCATGCTGGAGGACTGTGCAATCGGCCTCGGCCTCTTATTGCGCGCAGAGTGGACCAATGAGCATTTTGAGGAGCCTGTGAAGTGAGCATGTTCAGTACCTTTCGGGAACGCGCCTCTAGTCTGGAGCCGCGACATGCGCTGCTGGTGTTCGAGGATTCTGGCAACGCATCGCGCTTCGCGTTCACGTGGCATCAAGTCCGCCAGTGCGCAGAAGGTGTGAGCGTCGGACCAGGCCGCCTCATGACGTCGCATGATCAGGAAGAGCTGCTCGCGATCTTGAAGAACGCATGCAGTACAACTACGTCCTTCCTGCCAGCGGAGATTCTGAGCCGAAGCGCACATCAAGTCGCGTGGTGCGTTCCCGGCAAGCGTCGTCGAATGTGGGTTCGGATCGGCACACAAACTCGCCCCTACTTGGTTCCGTGGCCCACGCTACTGTTCTGTGTGCGCGACGGACGGTTGCGGCTCGCCGCGATGAGCACGAACAAGCGCCCGCTGCCCACCACACCGCTGTTCCATGCGCCGCTCATGAACGTGTACGCCGATACCACGCTGTGCAATGGCACGGCCGCCCTTCCCTCGGGGGATGCGTTCGAGAATCGGGGGGAGTTCGAGCGCATCGTGTTCGAAACCAACTTCACTCACGTCAATCACGGCGACACTCTGCGGATTCGAGGCACGAGGGAAGTCACCGCGGGCGCGCATTTGAAATTCTGGCGCGGACTGCACGATAAACGCACGGACCGCTTTCCATCCACCGCGCTCTCACCGCTGAGCACCACCGTGGCCGAGTGGCTCGACGGGAGCGGCAGGTGAGCGCGACTTTGTCGGAGTCGCTCAATGCGAGCGATCCGCGTGACGCCATCCTGTTCGGTCAAACCCCGCTGGTCCCTATGCCACGCTTCGGCGCACTGCCGACGCTGGAGGTGGGTCGGCGGCGGTACATCGTGGCTGCGGACGGGTTGTACTTGCAGGCTCGCAGTCGAGTGCTCTCCGTCACATGCCGGCTCGCCGAAGCAGTCACGCCCTTTGGTGACCTGCAGCCTCGCATCGAACTCGTCGGCGGACTGATTCCGCAAGCGCTTTTCGCTCAGATCGCTCAGCACGCGCTGAAGTACAGCCCCAATGAGTGGGCCTGCCTCATTCACTGGAACCCCACAACGCGCGGCTACGAACTGTCGATACCGGAAGTCGCGGACTCGGGGCACGGGCACATCACCTACCGCACCGACATGATCGATCAGGATTTCCTCGTGCTGGATGTCCACACGCACGGCCGCTATCCCGCCTTCTTCAGCGCTGTCGATGACCGAAGCGATGAACGCCACGGCTGTTACTTCGCAAGCGTGCTCGGCCGCTGCGATTCGCAGTTCACGCTCGAAGCGACGAGCCGACTTGTCATTGATGGAGCCTTCATCGAATTGCCGTGGCATCCGTGGGAAGACGCATAGCGGTTGCGCTTGCGATGCGGTGATGCACTGTGGGAGCGCCCTTTCGCTTTCCCACTTCACCCCCCATGCGTCATTCATCGCAGCTTCCGAACCGTGCGCGCCCCGTGGTACGCGTTGGAATTCCCATCTGCACGCCACGGCTCGTGTCAGCCGCGCGCGATCGCGGCTACCCGGTACTGTTCTCCGCCAATGCGTTTGCACGGACCTACCGGCGTGGGCACGAGCGCGAGCGAGCGTTTCGGCGCTTTGCGCTTCCGCGAGCGAACCTTCTCGAGGGCGTGGACGCTGCGCTCGATTCGGCCGGTTTCGTAGCGGCCGTTCGCTACGGCGACTATCGATGGACTGTCGATGACTATCTCGATTTGGTACGTGCTCACCCATGGACGTGGTGGGCAAGCATGGACTACTGCTGTGAACCGGAAGTCGCCGCTGACCGTGCGCTGCGCATCCTGCGGATGGCCGCGACCGCCTCGCTGTATTGGGTGTGCGAGCGCGCCGCCCGCGAGCGCGGTCTGTCATCACCGGTGCCTGTTCTCCAGGGTTGGCATCCGTCGGAATACGTCGAGTGTGCGCGCTGGATGGGTCTAGATGGCTGGCCGGCACTGGTCGGCGTCGGGTCGGTATGTCGACGCGCGGTGCGCGGACCTGCAGGGGTGCTCGCCGTAGTGGAGGCGCTCGACGGCATCCTCCCGCCGCACGTCCAACTGCACTTGTTCGGAGTCAAGAGCGATGCACTGGCTGCGCTCGCCTCTCATCCCCGGCTTGCGTCCTGTGACTCGATGGCCTGGGATTTCGCGGCGCGGCGTGAACGCCCGGCCGGGCGCGACAGTGCGTTCCGCATCGTTTGCATGCGGCGTTGGGCTGAACGACAGCACACGGTTGTCTCGCGGCTCGTAGGACAGCCCACCCTTCAGCGATCGTTCGCAACACTTCTGGACTCACCGCCCCAGACCACGCTCGAAGCGCTCGCCATCGAGGCGCTTGCGCTTCAGCACGCAGACTTACTGATGCAGCGTGACATCGAACACCTGGACGCCGTGTGGTCGCTCAAGCGAGATGCGGCCGTGGCCGTTGCGCTCGTACGTCAGCGTGGCAACTCGCATGCACTGCGGGCCGGACTGGATGAACTGCTTGGCGGCAGCGCTGATCGTTTCGATCACCTTCTTGATGCGGCCGATGACGTTGCACTCGGCCCGTAGTGACCCACACTCTCGACATGGCCATCTCATTTCACACGCCTCCCCATCTGATCGAGCGACGCGTGCGCGTCCTTCTCATTGGTGCAGGGGGCACCGGCGGCGAAGTGCTCTATGCCCTCGCTCGCATGCACAAGCTCCTGCTTACGCTCGGCCATCCTGGTGGACTGCACGTAACGGTCATGGATGGCGACCGAGTGGCAGCGCCGAACATCGGCCGCCAACGGTTCGCGGAGTGCGATATCGGTCACTTCAAGACGGATGTGCTCGTACAGCGTCTGAATCTCTTCTTCGGGTCGGATTGGGAGTCCACTCCGGAACACTGGACGCCGAAGCGGCCAGGTCCTCGCTGGCACCACACGGACCTCATCGTGAGTTGTGTCGATCGCGCGAAGGTGCGCGTTCAACTGGCGCAGGCTGCTGCTCGCTTGGGCAGCGAGGTGCTCTGGCTCGACTTCGGCAATGGGGAGCACACCGGTCAATGCGTCCTCGGACACCCCGGCGAGAGTGACGAATCCGCATCGTCGCTGCGCCTGCCAACAGTGGTTGATCTCTTCCCTGAGTTGTCGCGCATCGAGGATAGGAACACTCCGAGCTGTTCAGCCGCAGAAGCCATTCGGCAACAAGACCTCTTCACGAATGCGCTCCTCGCCGAAGCCGGTGTGAGTCTGCTCTGGAAGCTGTTTCGACACGGCTCTACTCAGACTCATGGGGTACTCGCCGATGCTCGCGAGCCTTCCATCGAACCCATGCTCATCGATCCGGACACATGGCGGATGTATGGATACGATGGACCGTCGAAAGCACCCTCGTTGAGAACCTCACATGCAAAGAACTAGAACGCGTCGCACGGCGGCGATTCATCTGATCGAGTTCCTTCGTCCCGATCCCTACTGGCCGTGGCCCTACAGTCTGGAAATGGGCTTCCAAGCCCTACGCTGGTTGATCGCCAGTGCCGGCGATCCGAGGTTCGTAGAACACCACCAATGGCACACCAGTTGCGCAGTGGGATTGATGGGAGGAGAGGGCGCGCAGAACGGAGCGTGCCGTGCCATCACGAGTATTGATGACCTCAAGCAACGGTTCGTTTACGCGCTGCTTGGCAGTGATCGTCATCGTCCGGAAGTCATGCGGTGGCGCGAGCAGTGCGGTATCCATCCGGGCGCACAGTTTCAGATGCAGTTTCGCCATTACAAGCCGCATTATCCCCCCTCGCATTTGCCTTGGCGGAGCGAAGCGCAGATCCGGGAGGTGCTCACCGCATTGCTCGAACACTCGGTCGGCCAGAGGCTGAATGTGCAGCTGAACTCTGTTCACCGGCGAGCTCGCGTTGTTCAGCGTGTGGGAATCTACATCGGACCGAAGCGGTTTCGGTTCGTGCTGACCTACGGTTTCAATGATGCGCGCAAGGATCCATGCGCCAGCGCGTGGTCGCAAGAACTGGCCACGTCCAAGGGTGATGAACCCTTTCTAGATGTGTTAGCACGGGCCATCGAGCAGTTCACGAGCTGGACGCACGTGCCCACGCTGCAAGGCGCCGCCTAACCGCTCCGGCCTCCCCGGTCATGCTCAGGCATGGCGCGCGGCCCTCTATGACCATCCGAGGAACTCGCTGGTACCAAGCATCATTCGATAAATCAGGTCCACGTGGTGCAGTACCCGGATCCCGCACCGCTTCGTGTCGATCCACGCTCGTCTTGACTGCGCTCCCCATCCGACTCGCGCCGGAAGTTGCAGTTGTCGGCTCTTGCTCGAAGCTACTTCTCAGGACGAGCTATCAAGGAGCACGACCCATGCTGTTCAACGGCCCCCGCGTTCATCTCTCGCGCAAGGAACTCAACCGCCTGCGCCAGGTGAACGCACTCAATGGACATGTCGTCAATCACGTCGATACGCGCGATGAACTGATCGAGGCAATCGTGCACGGGTTGCCGGAATCCACGCAGCGCGATCTGCATCACTTCCTCGACGATCCTGTGGCCCAAGCGAAGGCGCGCGCACAGATGCCCGCGCCCACGGTCCCGCGCACCGCACGCGATTGACCACGCCGCCTGGTGCACCGATGACCAGCCGGATGCTACGCGTTCGCTTCATGGCACTGGCGCGCCGAACGGCGGATCCCGCTTGGCGCGCTCGCTACATCGCTGCTGCCCGGGCATGGAACCGAATCTGGATTCGCACGGGACAGTAGCCCCGCTTCGCCCCTTCAAGGGCCCTCATTCAACTTCAATCACGGGAGAGAGCTATGCAGTTTGCAGTCGTTCTTGAGAGTTCCGGCGCGGAGCTCGAACGCCAACTCGTCACACTCGAAGGTTCTGCGGAGGACAACGACGATCAGATCGCCGCAGCGGCTGAGGACGTGATCTGCGGCTGGACGCTCAGCCTGGGCGACACCATCCGAATCATCGAAGTCCTCTGATTGTCGACCAGCGATTTCCGTAGGCGAGAACACCAAGAATGATTGACGACGGCGCATTCTCGACATTTGACAACCAGTTCTACCCCACGCCGCCCAGTCTCGCGCGCAGGGCGATCTCCAAGTTCAAGGAAACACGAATCTCGCGCTTGCTTGAACCGGAAGCGGGGCGTGGCGATCTTCTCGACGTGCTGATGGACAGTCAGTCCCGGCATCACCCGCCCGTCGTCGAGTGCGTCGAGCTCGATCTCGCCAACCAGGCGATTCTGCGCAGCAAGGGCTATCGCGTCGTCGGAACCGACTTCCTGCGATATCGGGGCGCCTCCGTCTACTCGCACATCCTGATGAACCCGCCTTTCCGCGAAGGCGTGAAGCATGTGCTCCATGCGTGGGAACTGTTGTTCACGGGGGAAATCGCCGCCATCCTGAACGCTCAGGCGCTGCTCAATCCGAACAGCGCCGAGCGCCGGCAGCTCGTCACACTCATCAACGATCACGGTTCCGTCGAGTTTCTGCACGAAGCGTTCATGACTGCGGATACCAAGCGAACGACCCGCGTCGAAATCGCGCTCGTGCACCTGACAAAGGCCTCGACCGAGTACACCAACTTCATTGATGGGCTGCGCCGAGATGTTGAGCAGCGTCACACGCCGGCCCCGGAAACCTTTGCTGAGGTCATCATTCCGCGGAACTTCATCGAGAATCTCGTGTTGAGCTTTGAGTGTGCTGTCGAGGCCTCCAAGCAGGCCTGCGTGGCGCAAGCCCGCGCCAATCACTATGCCCGGCGATTTGCCAAATCGATCTCCACTGAGGACGAGGCGCCGACGGTGGAATTGTTTGTCGCCGACTCGTTCAATAAAGCCTATGACGACCTAAAGGAGCGCGCCTGGTCGACCGTGCTGCGCTCAGCCGCGGTGCTCGAGAAGCTGTCGAGCCAAGCCCAGAAGCGCGTCGAAGCCAGCTTCAAGGAACTGTGCGCCTTGGAGTTTACCTACGAGAACATCTGGGGCTTTCTGGACGGGCTGATTTCACAGCAAGGGCAGATCCAACTCGACATGGTGTGCGACGTGTTCGACATGATCACGAAGTACCACAGCGAGAATCGCGCCTACTACCAAGGATGGAGATCAAACGACAAGCATCGGCTGAATGCGTTTCGCATCAAGTCGACGCGCTTCGTTCTGCCGGCCCACCGCCGCGACTGGTACTGCAGCTTTGCGAACTCCCTTACTTGGGATGACCTGCAACGGTTTCGCGACTTCGACAAGGTGTTTGCAATCCTGGATGGCAAACACAACGCGACGACGAAAGGCATTGAGTGGGTGTTTGCGCAGCAGTGGGACGCGCTGAAATCCGGCGAGCGCGTCAGCGCGGACTACTTCGACGTCCGCTTCTACCGCAAGGCCGGCACGTTTCATCTCTTCCCGCGCCGCAAGGATCTCATCGAGCGCATGAACCGGCTGGTCGGAGAGGCGCGCCAGTGGCTGCCGCACGATAGGAACGCAGTGCCCGATGCATTCTGGACCCAGTACGAAAAGGCCGAGAAGGTCACCGCGAAGATCCGCAATCTCGATCAACTCGCCTGGGAAGCCACGCGACGCTTCAGCGATGAGGAGACCGCGCGCGCCCAGCAGCGTCTCTTCGATGCCTACCAGGCGGCCGCTCAGGATCTGGGTGTCCACTACGACGCGAGCATGCTGCTGGCCCACGAAGAGGCACTCCAGAATCGCTTCCCGCGCCTACCATCTCGCGCCGCGTGACTGCGTCCGACCTTTGAGAGCCGCACGAGTTGCGCATTTGCGTTCGCGTTCGATGCTGTGTCCACCACCCAGGACACCGCCCATGCATCGCACCGACATCGAAACGACTTCGTTACTGAGAACTGATCAGGTCAGCGCACTGCGTACCTCGCTCGGCGGCCGCACGAGCGTTCTTTGCTTCGGCGGTGGCGTCGACTCCACCGCGATGCTCGTCGCTCTTCGTGAGGCAGCACTTGCGCCCGAACTGATTCTCATGGCGGACACGGGCGGCGAGAAGCCTGAGACGTGGCAGCATGTGGAACGCATGCAGCGCCTACTCGCCGATTGGCAGTGGCCTTCGATCACTATTTGCAAGAAGACGACTCAGGCCGAGACCGGATACACCGATCTGGAAGGCAATTGCGTGACGAACGAGACCCTTCCCTCGTTGGCGTTCGGAATGAAATCGTGCTCCCTCAAGTGGAAGGCCGCTCCTCAGGATGCCTTCATCAAAGGCGTGCGACGTGGACCGAATGCATGCCCACCCCATCCGATCTGGCAGCGCGCCCAGGCACGCGGCGAGCGGATCGTGAAGCTGATCGGATACGACAGCGGACGCGCTGATCGACGTCGCGCCGGCGCGATTGCCTCCAGTGACGTCGACTTCGACTATGCGTATCCGCTGCAACTCATCGGCTGGACGCGCGCGGACTGCGCGGATGCCATCACACGGTCCCTCGGCGCCGAGTACGTGCCCATCAAATCCGCCTGCTTTTTCTTATGTGCGCACGAGGTGTCTCATCTCATCGTAAGCGCATGTTTCGGCAAAACTATTGCAGTCTACGGTTTGAGATACTTCCAATTGCGCGACAGGAAGGACGTCACGGTCGTGATTCGTTCGCGCGATCCTTGCCTGGCCAATCATCACGGCGCTCACGGACGATGATGCGTCAGCAGGTAAAGCAGGTAGTCACGCTCGTTCGGGAGCTGCGCCCGGGCCTGTTCGTGCCCGTGCAGAAGACCCTCTTTGTTCGCCGCGTCCAGCTCCTCCATCAAATGTCCGAGCACGAATACCTGGTTGAGCAGCTCCTGGTCGCGATTGCGCACTGCATATTCATGGGCACGTCCATAGAGCAGCTCGAAAGATGCCTTGAACTGGCGATACGCGTCGAGATCGAGTCCGCGCGCAGCTGAGTCCGCGGTCTCCAGTGCGGCGAGCACGTCGGCCAGCGTCGATGGCGAAGATGGTTCGCCTCCCCGGGAGGCACCTTGGGCGCCGGCTGCATACGAGGATTGCAGGCGAACCTCCTGACTTTGCGATCTGCCGGTGAGCGGGTCGGTAAAGTCGAGCGACACTCGCCCCTCGACGGTTGTGCCGAACGCGTAGGCAGCGGGTTCCAGCTGCGCGAGCACGAAGCCGCGATCGGCGGCACGCAGGTCGCCGAGCGGGACGATCTGAGTTTGAATGGGCGGAGCGGGAAGCTGGCGGTACACCTTGCCGATATGGCCTTGCTTCATCGTCACGCGGATCGCGGCATCGCGCGCGACGAGCGGTAAGGGTTCACCGAGCACGGTGCGAAATGCCGTCGAGAACTGCTCGGGCATCCTGATGTACGCGGCGCGGCCGCCGCCGACGGCAGCGAGTGCGACAAGAAGTCGGCCGTTGTGATCTTTGCCCACACCGAAGGTCGATACCGAGATCCCCAACGGGGATGCCTGTTTCACGATCTTTTCCAGGTCCGCTGAGACGGCCTGCGCTCGAGCGGCCAGGCCGTCCGTCAGAAGAGTCACGTGCGTTCGCCGGCCCGCGGTGCCGACGCGCTCCATCTGAGCCATGCCTTCGCGAAGGCCGGCGCTCAGGTCGGCAGTGCCGTCGCTCGCAAAGACATCGTCGAGCCGATGATGGAGGAACGGCTTATTGACGATCGGCCCCGCCGCTGCAAGGAGCGTGGCACGCTCGTCGACGGCAATGATCGACAGCATGTCGCGCTCGGTCAGGTTCTGCACGAGCCAATGCGCCGTGGCGAGCGCATACGGGAGCTTCTCCTCTGCGCGCATGGAGCTCGATCGGTCCAGCACTAGCGCAATGTTCAGCGGTGGACGGGTGATCGGCGACGCGCCTGCACCCGAGTCGACCCCATAGTCGATTTTGAGCAGCAGGCAGTGACGGGAGCGTTCGTCATAGGTCGGACAGCCCAGCGTTGCTGCAAGCGTCGGTTCGCCGCGTTCCCGATCGGCCGAGTTGCCAGCAAGTGCGGCGGCCACGTTCGATTCTGGTCCGTGCAGTTCGTCCTGCTCGTCGTAAGTGATGCAACCCACTAGCACCAGTGAGCCCATCACGAGAGCGAGTCGAAGAGGCCTGAGTGAGCACACGGCCTCAATCCTCCGGCTGCGCACCTTCCTGCTGCGCACGATCGGCATCATCGACGGTGGCGGAATCGACCTGTTCCTCGCGATTGATATCCGGCAGAACTTCCGGAGGCACGGGACTTGCGACCAGCGGAACCTGCCTCGGGCCGGACTGATTCGGTGCGTGTTGAATCGTTGCACCTTGAACGCTGAAGTCGCTTTCTCCTGGAAGAGAAAGCAGTTCACTTCGATAAGCGGCATCCGTGCCGAGCCCGTAGATCGGACCCACGCCATACGGATACGCAGACCCGCCATAGCCATACCCGCTGTAGCCAAGGAAGGGCGCACAAAACGGGCGGCAGCGAGTCAACAAGTAGCGTGAATGCGGATCGCAGCCGTAGCGATAACCGTAGCCCGAATACGTCGAACGCGCGGTAAAGCCTAAGAACAACGACCCATGGTGGTGCCCATCATCAAGGTGGCCGTCATGATGGTGTCCGTCGTGCCAGTCGTTCAGATGATGCAAGTCGTTGGGATGATGCAGCGAATGCGTCGCGTGCAGCGTGCTGTGGTGATCGAACGCGTCCGTGTGTCGGCCACCACCTACATGCGCGCCGCGTGCTGCGTGCCCCATGCGACCGGAGCTGTGGCTGACATGACCGCCGCTGCGGCCGCCAGCACTGTGGCCGGCGTGGCCGCCACCGCCATGGCCGCCATGGCCTCCATGACCACCGCCCGAATCAGCGATCGCCGCTGAACTGCCCAGAACGAAGCACAGGGCGGCAAGCGCCATCGGCAATGAGTGCGCTGCCGCACGACCCGCGTGCTTCAGCATCGGTCCCACCTCCGCGCCTCACATTTTTCGACCACCGATAATCATAGTCCCCAACGCAAGCACCGGCGGTTCAATCCAGCGAAAAGAGCTGCAGCGTAGGCGCTCACGGGACAAACGTCAGTCGAAACACGCACGGCTTGACGCAATGCAGTCGCGGATATCCGCGCGTGAGCGCCGCGTGCTTGCGCTCGTCAGCCGGTTCAGAGCGTCACGGATCAGCCTTGTGAGGTGCGGCACTCAATTCCGCAATGGCGCTGCGCGCCAGGGCAACGAGCAAAGACTGATCATGAGGACCGACCAGCACCATCACAGTCGTGTCGTAGCGGGCGACGACGATACCTGAGCGTGTGCGCTCCACCGTGCCGAAGCGCGCTTCCGCACCCACACCGCGAAGGAGTCGATCGGGTGTGTCACGACTGAAAGCCTCTGTTACGTGTTGCGCAAACGCTGAACGTGCGGCGAGCTCGCTATCGCTTGTGTGGATTGAGAATCGGATGGTCAAGTCCTGGCCGCGATACACACAGACGTCCAGCTGCGACTCCGCCTTCGATGATTCGGCGGCGTTCACATGAACGGCCGAACCCACGATCGCGCTCACTTGCTCGGGCGGAAGCAATGCACAGGCTGATCGTTCGGCGTCCGACGGGGCGCTGAATGCGAGGAGCGCCACAACCATTCCGACTGCTGCCATTCCGCCTGTTGAGATAGTTCTCATTTGATCCCCCTTAGTCTGCGACTACTGCGGGATGCGTGAGCCGTCCGGGTTCCATCCGCGGCGCTGCAGGCACCCGGCCACGCCAGCGTGCGTCGGCGGCAGATGCACGCGACGATTGGCACGACCGGGCTGCTGCATGCGACAGACTTGCAACGCCTCAGTAAAGGTTTCTGGTGTTTGTTTGCTTTCCGGCTCAAAGAGCACGCAGCCGCTCAACCCCGCGACCGCAGCTACGCTGAAGAGCAGGCAAGCAGCGATTCTAATACTCATAAGCTCTTCCTGGGTGCGGTGTGCCTATGTCCGTCCGGCAGCACGCAATGCATGTCGAACGCAGCTTTCAAAGAGATCGCTATCGGCCCGATACTCGGATGTTTCGATCGCCAATAACCCGACGATCGAGTGAAAGACGTTGTCGTGACTCGCGGCCCGCGTGGCCTGTGCGCGGATGCATTGCGAATTCACTTTGAAGTCCTCGCGAAAGCTCTCGGACATCCACATCAGCATGGGCACATGCGTCTGCACGTGTGGCGCAATGGCGTAAGGCAATCCGTGCAGATAGACGCCGCCCTCTCCAAGGGACTCGCCGTGATCACCTACGTAGAGCATCGCGGTGCGATACTGATCCGCGCGCTCGCTGAGGAAGGCGATGACCTCTCCGAGCAAATGATCGGTGTAAAGAATCGCGTTGTCGTACGTATTGACGAGCTGCTCCTGTGTGCACTTCCGCAGCTCGACCGTGTCACAGGTCGGCGTGAAGCGGCGGAACGTCGGCGGATAGCGCTGGTAGTAGGCGGGTCCGTGATTACCGAGCTGATGCAGCACGAGGAACACATTCTCCGCGCCGGTCGAGGCGACTACGTTCAGATTTCGGAGCAGGACCTCATCCAAGCATCGTCCGCTGGGACACTCGACGCTCGACAGCTGCGAGGCGGTCTGCAGGGCGATTCCATCGCCCTCACAAGTGCCTTTGCAGCCGGAATTGTTGTCCCGCCACAGCACGCGATAGCCGGCATGGGCAAGCACGTTGAGGAGCCCATCGTGATTGCGCGCGAGATCCTCGTCATAGCGATCACGACCAAACGGAGAAAACATGCACGGGAGCGAGACTTCAGTTGCTGTGCCACACGACGTCACGTCCGGGAAGTTGACGATATCGAGCTTCGAGAGGCGGGGGTTGGTGTCGCGTGCGTAGCCGTTCAGCGAGAAGTTATCGCCTCGCGCCGTCTCGCCTACGATCATGACGAACAGCACGGGCTTGTCGGCGATGGCGGCAGATGCAGTGTGGCGATCCGTCCCGACCAGATGAGTGCGAGCGGGTGCCTCGCCACGGATAGTGCCGGTCAGCACACGCGTCATTGAGTACAGGTAGTTGCCAGGGGTGATCAGATAGCGCATCTGCTTGTGCGCCCGCATGAGCGGCGCGAAGTCCTTCATCACCAGCGCGAGCGCGAGGAGGCTGCCGAGCACTGCGCCGGCGATCAGCACACATCGCACGACTGCAGCGCGCGCGAGCGGCCGGCGGGAGAACCGCAACGTCAGGAGCACCGCAGCCGGGACTCCCCCATAAAGCGCCACTCGCATGAGCCCTGTAACGCTTAAGTATTCGCCCGCCTCGCCAACATCCGTGCGTACGATGTTGCGAACCATGGTCGGGTCCAGATACACGCCATAGTCCTGCATGAATGGCATCGCGCAGGCATTCACGAGCAGCAATACCGCCAGGATGGGTTTCGCCGTCCAGCGGTTGCAAACCGCAGCCAGCACAGCGAAGTGCAGCAGCGTGATCGCGATGAATACCGGCGCAGCGAACGTCCACGTCGACGCGTCGGCCCATCGTCGGTCCGCCAACAGCGCCTTCCAGAACGGCGCACTACTGATGACGGCGAAGAACATGCATGTAAGCAGCACACACAGCTCGACGGATATCTCCGGGCGTCGCATAGACAGTCGTTGCGCGGCCCGCGCGAGAGATCGAAGCATCGTGTCGTCGACTTCACCGAGCGATCCGTTCGTTTGTGCCTCGCGACTCGCCGTTGCACCGTCAGGAGCACGCTGCGACAGCTCAATGGGCGTTCTAGTCACAGACTTCACCGAGGCGTCCCGTCGCACAGTTCCTTCATTCGTTTCTCGGCGCTGGTTCGTTCGGCGTCGATCTCGACACTGGTGTAGTACACCCGATTGCCCTGCTCGTCGCGGCGGTAGAGCCGGTTGTTCTCGGCGAACATCAGGTAACGATCGCGCGCTCGGCGGCAGTCCTCTTGTCTGCGTACCTGTGCTTTCTGCTCGCCCTCCTTGGCGACACGTTTGTCTGCTTCCTGCTTTCGGTACGCCTCGACGCGCTCATTCGTGGCCTGGACCTGAGCCGCTGCCGCTTCGGCAGCGGCCGGATCACGAGTCGACCGGACGATCACGCGTTGCGCCGAGGGCGACAGCGGCCGATCCGAGTAAATCGGCCGGCCCTCAGCGTCCGTGGACTTGTAGATCTCATGGGGTTCATCCGAATAAGCGAGACCCCAGGCGAAAATGCAAACGATGCTGGCCAGACAGGCGCGTAACTCAAGAGCAGAAACGAACCCGCGCATGATCAGCCCTCCTTCGCTTGACGCGCGATCGCACCCGCTCTCGCGCCATTTGCAACGGCAAGCAGCTCGGCGCTCTCGTGGACGAGCACGGCCGTTGCGACGCCGATCAGCCCGATCACCGCGAGCGGAATCATAACGATCAGAATTGCAATCGAAAGGACGATGTTCTGAAGGCTCACGCGCCGCGCCTTCTCGCCGAAATCGAGTGCGACGATGACCTTGTTCAAATCATCGGCCATGAGCGCGATATCCGCCGCCTCGATGGCAGCGTCGGTGCCGGCTGCGCCCATGGCGATGCCACACGTGGCTGCGGCAAGCGCCGGCGCATCGTTCACGCCGTCGCCCACCATGAGCACCGGCGTATGCAGCATGATCTCCTCGATCTCGCCGACCTTGTCCTGTGGCTTGAGCTCCGCCCGTACCTCTTCGATGCCCAGGCGTCTCGCCACGGCCTCGCCGGTCAGCGTGTTGTCACCGGTCAGCATGATGATGCGTATGCCGCGGCGCTGGAGCTCGCGTACCACCTCGGCCGCTTCCGGACGCACTTGATCCTGTAGTGTGATGAGTCCCACCGCCTTGCCCGCGTTGGCCACGGCGACGACGGTGTTGCCCTCGCGCTGCAGCGCTGTGATCTTGGCGTCGAGGGCGTTGAGCGCGATGCCCTGCTCGCGCATGAGCGCGGGGCTGCCAATGAGCCACCGCTGCGATCCGATCATGGCCTCGGCGCCGCCGCCCGTGATCGACTGGAAGTCCTGTGCGGGCTCGCGCGTGAGCCCGCGTCGCTCGGCCTCGGTCACGATCGCCTGCGCCAGGGGATGCTGCGAGAAATGTTCGACACTCGCCGCTTTGCGCAGCAGCTCGTTCTCCTCGAGCGGATTGCCGATGACATGAGTGACTTCCGGCCGTCCGATGGTGAGCGTCCCGGTCTTGTCGAAGGCGATGATGCGGATCCGTCCGAGATGTTCGAGGTGCGCGCCGCCTTTGATCAAAATGCCGTGTCGCCCGGCGCTACCGATCGCAGCGGCCATCGCCATCGGCATCGACATGATGAGCGCGCAGGGCGCGGCCGCCACGAGCAACACGACCGCGCGCCGCGCCCAAAAATCGATGGGCAGCCCAAACAGCGCGGGAACGACGAGCAGCAACGCCGCCGCGATCAGCACCGCCGGGCTGTAGCGTCGGCCAAAGCGTTCGATCCATTGTTGCGCGCGTCCCTTGCGCTCCTGCGCTTCTTCGACGAGATGGATGATGCGCGACAGCGTGTTGTCGGCGAACGCGGCGGTCGCCTCGACCACGAGCGCACCCTCGGTGTTGATGCTGCCGGCAAACACCTTGTCGCCCGGCCCTTTCTCCACCGGCATCGATTCACCGGTAATGGATGCCTCGTTGAGGCTCGAACGCCCTTCGACGATCACGCCGTCGGTCACAACGCCTTGTGCGGGGCGCACGACGAATCTATCGCCGGGCTTGAGTTCCGTGGCAGGTATCGTCCGCTCACTGCCGCTGCCCTCCAGGAGTTGCGCCTCCTTGGGCGCCAAGTCGAGGAGCGAGCGGATTGAGGATCGCGTGCGAGCGTAAGTGTACTCTTCCAGTCCTTCTGCGGCGCCGTAGAGGACAACGAGCGCTGCCGCCTCATCCCACAGGCCCAACACAGCCGCGCCGGCAGTGGCCGCCATCATCAGTATTTCAATACCGATCTTGCGTTCGTGGATGAGTTCTTCGATTCCCTCGCGAATCCAATGCCAGCCACCGATGGGGATGGAGAGCGCATAGGCACCGATGGCGATTTGATGAGGCAGCACGCCAAGCCGTTCGCACACGAACGCCGTGCCAGCGATGACTGCCGCCAGCAAGGCGCCACGCAACGGCGGAAAACTCCACCAGCGGCCAGAGGCACTCGTATCGGATGTTGCCTCCGATGTCGGACGCATTACGGCGAGCCCCCTCGTGAATCACCGGCCGGTTGAAACCACTTGCGCGTGCGTCCGCTGCGGTCGACCAGCAGCACGGGACTGCGCTCATCGAGGACGCTCACTGAATATTCCTTCTCCATCCCGACAACGGCTTCGGTCACGACCCCAAGTCCATCGGGGCGCTGCGCCGCCAGCGCTCGCAGCGCCGAGGCATCGACGTGTCCTTCGACGAAATAGCCGAGGTAATCACCGAGGTGGCAGCCATGCAGGCTCTCGGGTACCTGCAGGCGTGTCCGTGTGTTCTTCAAGGTCTCGGTTTCGGACAAGCGCACGATGAATCCTTCAGCTTCCAAGGCACGCGCCCACGGAAACACACAGCGGCAGCCGTGGACCCGGTAGACACGGATGACTTGTTCTGGCGGTATTGAGCGGAGAAAGTCCAAATTCATCAACGCGACCGCCAGAGCGCTCACAAGAATGGCGACGCCGAAAACAATCCATAACTGCTTCTTGAGATTGGGTGACGCAGCCTCTGCGGGCTTGCGCCTGGGAGGACGAGGTTGCGACACGGCTCACCTCCGTCAGTAGAGTGCGAACAACGAAGGCCACGCGAACACGTCGCGCAGATCGTGCAAGGCATGCACGATCACGGCCGCGATCACGAACCAGACCACTTCCGTCAGCGAGCGGCGAAGCGCGGCCGGACAGACCTCCCATCGCCCTGGCTCCCAGTAGCCGGACAGTCGTGGCCAGAACCGCGGCACGCTCGCTCTGTAATCGACGAAGCGTGCGCCGTGGCGGTCGCCCAGGTGCACTTCTTCCTGTTGGATGACATCCCGGTAGTACCAGGCGAACCACACCATGAACAGCACGGGCAAAGTGAGTGTCTCGGTCGTGATCGTGATGCCGAGTCCGCCGAGGAAGCTGAAGACGTAGAGTGGATTGCGCGTCAGCGAGTAGGGACCGACCCTCACGAGCTGCACATTCTTGTTGCCAGCCATGTAGCTGCTGCACCAGAGTCGTCCCAGCGCGCCGATGGCCGCGAGTACGATTCCGATCGGCGTCAACACGTGAGCAACGGTCCCGCTCGACTCGTGCCACGCCGAACGTGAGATGAGAAAGAGCGCGACGATCACCAGGCAGAAGGCCCGGGTATCGGCCATGCGCTTTCGAGTCGACAACGCCGTAAACCTCAATATCCGTCATGAGGTCGGCGCAGCCGGCGGTTCACCGCCGATCGGGAGCGCCTGCTCTAGGGGACTCACATAGACCCACCCCGACACTTGAGGCCCGATCTGCGCGTGAGTGCGGATGATCGCCGTGACGGCATCCGCTTCGTGGTCTTCGCACACGAGCTCGAGCCGCACTTCGCCGATCAACAGGCCAATGCCCTCGGGGGAGTAGTACCGTTCGTTGTCGCTAAGAGGCTTGAGCGTGCCTTTGACGTCCAGCAGTGCAAGATTGCGGAAGCCCGCGTCCGCCAGCGCCTGAACGACCTGCGCGGTGCGGATCTGGTGGATGTATGCCTTGATCTGTTTCATGAGTAGGACTCCTTGACGGCGACCGTTCCGATCACGGGCTGAGGCTGTCGCCACGTCATGCGATATAGGCCGGGAAGCACGAGCAACGTGAGGAGCGTGGAGGAAATAATTCCACCAATGACGACGGTGGCGAGCGGGCGTTGAACTTCGGCGCCCGTGCTCGTGTTGAGCGCCATCGGCAGAAAGCCGAGTGCGGCGACCAGCGCGACCATCAGAATCGGCCGCAGGCGCAACATCGCGCCCTCACGGATCGCGTCGTCGATCGTGGCGCCCTGGGCGAGCCGATCGCGAAACGCCGAAACCATCACGACACCGGTCAGCACGGCAACACCCGAGAGCGTGATGAAGCCCACGCCGGCCGTGATCGACAGCGGAATGTCGCGCAACCAGAGTGAGATCACCCCGCCCGTGAGCGCGAGTGGCACGCCACTGAAGACGAGCGCGGCGTCCTTCGCCGACCCGAAGGTCATCAGCAGCAGCGCGAAAATCATGATCAACGTCACCGGCACGAGCAGGGTCAGGCGTTGCGTTGCCGATTCAAGCTGCTCGAAGGTTCCGCCGTAGGCCAGCCAATAGCCGGACGGGAGTTTCACCTGCTGCTCGATCTTCGCGCGGGCCTCCGCGACAAAGCTGCCGAGATCGCGCCCGCGTACATTCGCGGACACGACCAGCCGACGCTTACCGTTCTCTCGGCTGATCTGGTTCGGTCCAGGCGCGATTTTCAGCATCGCGACTTCACCGAGCGGCACATAGCCGCGCACGCCATCTCGCTCGGGCAATGGGATGGGCAGGCGCCCGAGCGCCGTCAGATCACTGCGCAGGTGTTCGGGCAGACGGACCACCAACCCGAAGCGTTGGTCGCCCTCGAACAGTTGGCCGGCCTCTTCGCCCCCCGTCGCGGCGGCAAGCACGTCTTGCACATCTGCGACGTTGAGCCCATAGCGGTAGAGCGCGGCGCGATTGGGCTCCACCGACAGCACTGGCAAGCCTGCCACTTGCTCGACCTTCACACCTTCGGCGCCCGGGACGGTGTTCAACATCGCGGCGATCGCGTTGCCGGTTTTCAGGAGCTGATCCAGATCATCGCCATAGACCTTGATGCCGAGATCCGAACGCACCCCAGAAATCAGTTCGTTGAAGCGCAGCTCGATCGGCTGACTGATCTCGAAGGCGTTGCCGGGCGAGCCTTCGAGCCTCTGCTCGATTTCTTCGAGCAGCTCCGCCTTGGATTTATCGGGATTGGGCCAGTCGGCGTGATCCTTGAGCATGACATAGCCGTCCGAGATATTCGGCGGCATCGGATCGGTCGCGACCTCGGCCGTACCCACGCGTGAGAAGTACGTTTTCACCTCCGGCATGTCCTTGAGCGCGCGTTCGAGTTGGAACTGCATCTCCAGCGATTGCGTGAGGCTGGTGCCCGGGATGCGCAGCGCCTGCACGGCGACGTCGCCTTCATCGAGACTCGGAATGAACTCCGAGCCCATCCGCGAAGCGAGCCAGCCGCAGAAGAGGACGAGCGCAACCGCCGCTCCAAGGACCGGCAGGCGAAAGCGCAGGGCCGCATCGAAGGCCGGCGTGTACAGGCGGCGCGCGGTGCGGACAATCGCGTTCTCCTTCTCTTCGATTCGGCCGCGCAGGAATAAGGCCACTGCTGCCGGAACAAAGGTCAGCGACAACACGAGCGCAGACAGCAAGGCGATGATGACGGCGAGCGCCATGGGCCGGAACATCTTTCCCTCAACGCCTGTCAGCGCCAGGATCGGCAAGTTCACCAGGATCACCACCAGCACGCTCACGAGACTCGGCGTGAAGACTTCGCGCGTGCCTGCAAAGACGGTTTGCAACCGCTCCTCGAGCGTCAGCAGCCGTCCTTCATGATGCTGTCTGCCTGCCAGCCGCAAAATACAGTTCTCGACAATGATCACGGCGCCATCCACGATGAGACCGAAGTCAAGCGCGCCCAGCGACATCAGATTGGCGCTGACTTTGCTCTCGACCATGCCAGTCATCAGCATCAGCATGGACAGCGGAATCACCATCGCCGTGAGCAACGCCGCGCGGACGTTGCCAAGCATCAGCAGCAACACCGCAACCACCAGCACGGCGCCTTCCAGCAGATTCTTTTGCACCGTCGAGATGGTTTTGTTGACGAGCACCGTGCGGTCGTAGACCGGCTCCGCGGTGATGCCTTCGGGCAAGGTCTTGTCGATTTCCGCAAGCTTGGCAGCCACGGCCTTCGACACCGTTCGACTGTTTTCGCCGATCAGCATCACGGCCGTGCCGAGCACCGTCTCCTCGCCATCGCGTGTCGCGGCGCCGGTGCGCAACTGCTTGCCGAAGGCAACGTCTGCGACATCGCGCACGGTGACAGGCACGCCGTCGCGGTGCGCGACGATCACCCGCTCAATCGACGCAATGTCGGAGACTTGGCCAGGCGAGCGGATCAGATACTGTTCACCGTTCCTCTCGATGTAGCCGGCGCCGACGTTGGCGTTATTCCTCTCGAGCGCATTGACAACATCCTCTAGCGACAGGCCAAACGCGAGCAGTCGCGCCGGGTCGGGCGTGACGTGGAACTGCTTTTCATAACCACCGATCGTATTGACCTCGGTGACATTGGGCACTTGGCGCAGCTGCGGGCGGATCACCCAGTCCTGCAGCGTGCGCAAGGCAGTGGCGTCGTATGGCTGGCCGTTGGGCTGTCGCGCCTTTTCATCGGCGTGGACGGTGTAGAGAAAGATCTCGCCCAGGCCCGTCGCGATCGGGCCCATCTCTGGCTCGATGCCGCTGGGCAGCTGACTCTTGGCCTGCTGCAAGCGCTCATTGATGAGATTTCGCGCAAAGTAGATGTCGGTGCCGTCGAGGAACACGACGGTGACTTGCGACAGGCCATAGCGCGACAGCGAGCGCGTATACTCGATGCGCGGCAGGCCGGAAATGGCCGTCTCAACCAGATAAGTTATCCGCTGCTCGACTTCCAGTGGCGAGTAGCCCGGCGCCTGTGTATTGATCTGCACCTGCACGTTGGTGATGTCCGGTACCGCATCGATCGGCAACCGTTGATAGCTCCAGACACCGGCTGCGGCGGCCACCACGACCAGAAACAGGATGATCCAGCGTCGGGCGATGGAGAAACGCAGAAGAGCGTCGATCATTGCAGCCTCCTTTTAGTGCCCATGCTCAGCTTCGCCCTTGCCGAGCTCTGCCTTTAGGATGAAGCTGTTCCTGGTTGCGTAGGTATCGCCGGGTTCAAGACCTGCGAGCACTTCGGTCACTTCGCCGTCGCTGCGGCCGAGCTGAACGGCTCGGGGCTCAAAGCCCTCCTCGCCCTGTACGAAGACGACCGTGCGTTCCTCCATCGTCTGCAGAGCGCCACTTGATATGGCAAGCGGTACTGCCGTGTTTGTGAGCGTTACTTCCGCAGTCACATACAGGCCGGGCGGCCACTTGCGATCGGCGTTGTCCAGCAGCACGCGAGCCGAAAGCGTCTGGTTGGTGGTGCTGCCAAAGGGCGCGACATAGACGACTTTGCCCTCCGCGCTCAGCCCCGTGTCCGCGCTCTTGACATGGGCGACCTGGCCGACGCGCACTTTGGCAATGTCACGCGGGAACACCGATAGTTCGACCCATACCGTCGAGAGATCCGCCACGGTGAACAAAGCTTTGTCGCCGGCCTGCTCACCAGGATTGGCGTTACGCGCAGTCACTACACCGGTCAGCGGCGCCACGACTGCGTAGGTCTGAAGACTCTCATTGCTCTCCACAGTGGCGAGCGTTTCGCCCCGACGCACTGAGTCACCCACGCGCCTGGTAACAGTGCGGATCACGCCGGGGAAGCGCGCGCCCACTTCCAGAACACGCTCGGCATTGGGTGCAATCACTCCGTACAGCGGAAGGTGCTCCCGTACGTTGGCTGGACCCGCTTGCGCCAAGCCGATGCCCGCGCTCTTGATCTGCTCAGGCGTGAGCTTCACGTGATCGCCTCCGCCTTCCTCATGGCTTTCCTCGCCCTCCTCGTGCCCTTCCCCGGCGTGCTCGTCTTTTGTTTGTGCCGCAGGCGTGCGGGCTGTTGAAGGTTCGCTGTTGTTGCAGGCCGTGAGCGACAGCACCAGAAGAATCGTTGCAACTAACGACGTCGTCGTACGCATCATTGTCACTTGAGTGAGAGCACTGGTTTTCATGGCAGGGGCGCCTCAATATCGTTCGTGGTCAGCGGCTCGCTCGTGAGGCGTTCGGTCTCTGCGAGCAAGCGGTGGTAATCGGCGGCGGCATCGATCGTGGCGGACTGAAGCTCAAGCAGCTCCTGTTGAGCGGTCACGAGCTCGAGAAACGAGAAGCGGCCACGGTCGTAGCCGCTCTGTGTCTGATCCAGCGCGATGCGCGCCTGCGGCAGCGCTTGCTCACGCAGCGATGCGACGCGCTCACGGGCCGTCGTCATCTGCTGGTACAACGCGAAGAGGCTCGCTCGTACGCGGATCAGCGTCGCGTCCCTCTCCGCATCGGTTTGTGCGCGCAGCACCTGCGCCTCCCGGATCGCGCCCTGATTGCGATCGAAGACAGGAATCCCCATCGAGAAGCCCGCAACCAGTGCCGTATCGTTCGTCTCCTCGAGGCGCCTAAGGCCGATGCCAAGGGAGAGGTTCGGCCGGGCCTGTGCCCGGGCGAGCTGCAGCTCGGCCTCGCGCAGGCGCGCCTGCGAGGCAAAGCGCGTGATGTCAGGATTGCGCTCGATGCGCGCGGTGAGCTCCGCCAGCGGCACGACCGGTGGCAGCGCAAACAAATCCGCCTGTGCGTCCGTGAACTGTGGTTCGACATCGCCCCACAAGCTCGACATTGCATAGCGCGCACCGCGCAACTCGCTCTGGGCCTGTTGCTGATCGAGCTCGGCACGCAGTAATGCGATGCGGGCGCGACTGCGCTCGGCTTCGGGCGAGCGCCCCGCCGTCACGCGCGCCGAGATCGCATCGAGCGTGCGCTGCGCAAGGTCGCGCGATAGACCCGCGAAGCGCACGCGCTCCTGTGCCGCCACGACATCGATGAACTTTGCGGTGACTTGCGCGAGGACATCGAGCTGACGGGCGCGTTGCTCGACGCTCACCAGATCGAGATCGGCTTGCGCCGCTCCGACGCGGCGGCCGCGTTTGTTTCCCAGCTCGATCACCTGGCTCAGGCTGAGCGTCGTCTCGAGCGCATCCGTCCCCGTCGCTACGCCGCTGCCAGAGAAGTTCTCCAGCTCCGTCGCGAGTTCGGGATTCGGGCGCAAGCCCGCTTGCGTGATGCGCGCACGCGCGGCGCTGAGCTCGTACGCGCTTGCGACGAGTTCAGGATTGCGGCGCAAAGCGAGCTCGACGGCCTGATCGAGCGCCAGCGGACCGCGTGGCGGATTCACTTCAGCCGCCGAAACGGCCTCGATGACACTCAGAATGCCGAGCAGAGCACACGCGATTCGCGCGCGTGCGGATAACCACTTCATGAAACCTCCACGGACGGGCGCGCTTCACGCGCGCCGCTGGCGTCAACTCAAAGCAGACGAGAAGGAGGTTTTATCGAGGAGGCGCGTGTGCGAGAGGCAGGAAGAACGCCGGGAAAGACGGCAGAGCGACGCGGCGCGCTTGGGGAAGAAAGATTCGCGTGAACTGCGGCGCGATCAGCAACAGGACGGCCGCTGCGAGGAGCGGCAGGAGATCGAGCCCGCCCATGTCGCCGGCCTTCTTAACCAGGGCCTCGGCGACGGCGGACAGATCGACATCGTTGTGAGACCCGCCTGTCTGGTCAGCGTGGTGCTGGCCGGCATGGTTCTGCACATGCATCGTGGCGGGTGGCTCAAGACCATCGAAGCACAGATGGACATGCGCGCCGCTCAGTCGAGCGGCGAGCAGCGCCAGAAACAGCGCCCAGATCAGTTGAGTCCCGAAGCGGGAATCCCGATGCATCGCGTCAAACCATGTCCAAAAAGTGTTACAGGCCCTAGCACCATCCGCCGGGCCTCGACCCGAGGCGGCAGCGGCGGCAGACTCTATAGCCTGTACCCACTTCAGGGTCAAGCGAGGAGCCCTCGGTGCCCGAGAAAACTTACCGGATTGGTGAACTCGCGAACGAATTCAGCTTACCGGTCGAGACGATTCGCTACTACGAGCGCGAAGGATTACTGGCCGCGCCCACCCGCTCAGCGGGGAATTACCGGCTGTATGACGAGCGCCAGCGGGAACGGCTGTCATTCATTCGCCGCTGCCGCTCGCTCGATATGACGTTGGATGAGGTGCGGGCGCTGTTGCTTGTGAAGGACACGCCGGAGGAGCACTGCAGTAAAGTCAATGCGCTTCTGGACACCCACATCCATCACGTAACGGAGCGAATCGGAGAACTGCGGCGATTGAAGCAGCAGTTACAACATCTTCGCGAGCAATGTGGGGCAGATCGACTGGGCCGCGACTGCGCCATTCTCAAGAATCTTTCCGCCGCAGGACCCGTGCTGAGCAAGTCCACGCGCGGTGCGCGAAGAACTCGTCGCACTAAAGGATGGCTGCGGGCATTCGCCGAGTCGTCGCAGCAGCTGACCGATCAGGGGCTGGATGCGTGTCCACGCCTTCTACTCTGCAGCCACTACAGGTGTAGCCTCCTGAGCCATTCAGCAGGAACGAATCCTCACCCGTCGCCGACATCCACTTTCATCCGGTAGAGCCGAGGACCGTGCGAGCAACGTTGAGCGGAAGTTCTAGCGCTAATCGCTGGCATAGTTCATCACCGACCATTGGGCTTGAGCAAAGCGCGCAGTCGGGCGATCTCGCTATCGCGTGTTTCCAGCAATGCTTCCAGAACAATGATCCTGCTCAGTAGTTGCCGAACAGCAGCTCGCAGCTCTCGGTCGCCGGACTGTGATCGGGCCGCCTTCGACTCGTCTACGCCAGCTTTTGGGACGCGTTCGAACAGACTGAGTAGCTCGATGCACCGATAGGCGGTGGCTCGACTGACCCCAGCTTCGCGTGCCACATTCACGACGCTGACCTTGCCATCGGTGATGGTGGCTTGCCCATTGCGCAGACGGTCATGCGCCGCCAACAACGCTACTGTAGTCGCGGAGCTCCGGGCAGGAACGCGAGCGCTCGCGACACTCCGATGCGTCATTGTTCGGCCTGCCTCAGTAGTTTTCGGTACGATTCGATCTGAGCGTCGATCGCGTGCAGTTGCAACGGACTGAGATGCTTGCCCGCCTTCATCGACTCCGCATCGGCGAGGCAAGCGAGCAGCGCCGGTTTATGACGCATCGTGACAACGCTGTTGGGGCATTTGAGTGGCTGACATCGGCTCAACGCAGGACCCGTAGCCTTGTCATCATGCTTCAGGCAGAGGGCATGGTCGGCGTAGAAGAAGCAGTCGTTGATGAACCCGGGATGCAAAGTCACCGCGGTGTTCTCTAGCATCTTGGCGCGGCGTCCTTCGCTGACGATCGCGCCGGGCAGATCGCCGAGATCCTTGCGTATGGCAGTGAATTCAGCGGCCAACCTCGGTCCCATCGGTCCGCCCGGGGCGGCGCCATTCTTCCAGTTCTCGTACATCTCGACGATATCACCGAGCCGCGCCAGCCGGCTTTCCTCTTCGATCTCAGCGCGGAAGCCCGACGCAGAGGCGCCGGCATAGCCTTCGAACATGAGGGTACTGGCATGACCGTACTGGATCATGCCAGCGACGACGCCGAACGGCTGACTGGCGATATACCATGCGAGAGTGCGCCGGAGCTGCCGGGCCTGCCAACGCCAACGCCCAGCTACGTCGTCGTTTGGGATGCGATAGAGCGCTTCGATCTTTGCGGCATCGGCGGGTGAGCAGCGGGAGAGGACGTCATCCGTCAGGCGTTGGCACTCAGCGGCGAAGTAGTTCAGATAGTCGGTCGGTTGCCCTCCGGCGAGAACGCGATTGGCCTCGTCCTGCAGGCGCGTCGGCACGAATAGGAGATCATCGTCTGAGGCTCGCGCCTCGGGATCGCGTACTGCAAGAAGATGATCCTGTATTCTGCGCGCCGCGGCGATCGCACGCGCCACCGGCTCGATAACGACCCACCGGTGGCGCGCGCCGCTGTGCTTGCGGCCCTTGAAGATTCGCCCGATCACCTCATACCGTACCAAGCGCGCGTTGGCGTCTCTACGCTCGCGCAGACAACCGCGCGCGAGCGCTGCGACCTCCTCGCCGCGCATGCCGGAGAGCAGCGCCACGACCAGATAGCAGGCCCCGAGCGCCGGTATAAATGCCCAATGCGTTGCCCATCCCTGCAAGTGCGCGCGCCACGCCGCTGTCGTTCCCGGAAGTAGATTCCAGTTGTAGCTGGCCCCTGGCAACTCACTGCCCAGCGATCCTATGGCTTGATCGATCTTGTGCCGGCGGGCCACGATGACTGCCATGCTCAGCCCACTGCTGCGACAGATCTCGGGCCACGACGGCTCGCCATCCGGATGAACCGGTACGCGGCCGCCGATCCTTTGAGGCGATTGAGATAGACCTGCAGGCGACGGTCGCTGATCTTCGGACTCACCCTCTGACGTGGCCCGTCTATCGGGCCGCTTTCCCGGTGACGAGCGATCAAATCATCGACACCGTGATCTACATAGAACATGGCCCATCTCAGCGCCGGCGCGCTGATTGCCTCCGGAATGCGCTGCGTGACATTCTCGGTGCGGCCGGGCCGATAACCGGCGACGCGCGTACACGAGCGGTTTCCCCAGGGCTGTATCTCGAGCGTGCGGAACGACAACCACGGAGCATAGAGAGCCAACCTGCGGATGTTGATGATTCGATGAACGAGGGTCGCCGGCGAGAGATGTCGTCGGGCGGCCAACCAGCCATCGAGCCATGGCTGATCGATCTCGCTAAGCGTGCGACCGCCGTCTCTGACATCCTGCAAGAACCGACGAAGGAGCTTCATTTGGTACGGCAAGCTGCCCGGCATCACGCGGCCGATCCTGCGACGCGTCGTATCTGCGTGATCATGGTTCATCCCCAAATACAGGAACTCGCGAACGAGTTCACGCTCATTGGGATCGAGGATGCTCGTGAACGAGATTCGTCGCTCATGAAGCTTCGCCGGGCGCGCCATACAGCATTCAAGCAGCCACTCATCATCGCCGACGAGCGGTATGTTCGATGCCTCGCGACCCTTGATGACGAGGTGCGCTGGGATGGCGAGCGTCGATCGGTCGATTCGCCACTGAGCCGCCTCATCTCTCTCCACTGTTGCCAGCATCGTCATACCCTCTTGATATGCAATGGCAGGACGGGTTGAACGGCCTCCTCGCTCATCACAAGGCGCGCGCTTTCCATGTCGGCGTCTGTGAACGCGGGAAGGATCTGCTGTGTGATACGGTTGAAGTCAGCGCCATGCTCATCGTTCCAGCGTGTCTCTGACAGCACGGACCGCCGATCACTCAGCCAGTCCATATAGGTCAGCAGCGCCGGCAGTTTGCGCCGCGTAAAGATCGCGTTCCGGCAGTGCAAGCAGCCCGTGAACGCCGCGGCGCATGATCCGTCATCGGCCCGTTCAATCGGGCTGGCCCAGAAGTCCATGCAGATACCCAGGAACGTATCGGAGCTCCCCGCCATAAGCGTGGCCGCCGTGGGCCCATCCATCGCTCGCCCCGGCAGCGCAAGACCTGCCACGCGAGCCTTGTTCTCCGCTTCGGCAGATAGCACGACTGGGTTCATCGCGATATCAAAGAGCTGCGTCTCCGCGGCTACGATGGATTGCGCATGTTCTTCGTCCAGCGCTTCCACGGCCGCATAGTGCCTGGCAGCGACGGATCGGGAGTGATCGCTTGCAAACCGACGCAGATGCCCCGCATGCCGAAGGTAGTTGTTCCGTTTCACCGTCTTTCTCAGCCGGGACGGTGCGATGAAAGCGATCGGCACTCCGTTCTCGTCGATAACGCTAAGGGCCGATATCGCGCGCCGGAAGTTGTTCGTGCAGAGTCTGAACCGCCGCCAAGTCGGTAGATCCTTCTCGACAAAGCCCACCCAAAGATACTCTGCGTCGGCGTCGCCTCTTCCAGCCATGCGCTCCGCGGCCGGCTGCGATAGATCAAGGGCGAGCCGAATAATACCGCCCGGTGTCGTGATGCCACCGTCGCGGACGCGTTCGCGCTTGATCGTGTGTCGCGGTCCGGCCCGACTCTTCACATACTCGATCGTGACAAAGCCCCGCGAAGCGTTCTTAAGGCAGTCCCGGCGCAACGTCCGCAGGCATTCGATTGGGATCTCGACTCGCAACGCGAGTGCGATAACGAAGTAAACCGCGTCGGGCAAGGTTGTCACGGCAAGCCCCGTGGCTGCCGCGATCGAGACACGACGATGTCTGAACAGATCGAACTCGGCCTTCGTCGGGCGGATGCCTTCAGCCGCTCGCAGGAAGGCACGATCGAAGTAGGACGGATTGGGCTCGCTACGCAAAGCGTCGAGTTGCCTACGACCGGCAAAGATACGGTCGCGGGCTGCCGCGACTCGCCGATCCGCGGCTCGCTTCAATGCCTCCGCGACGAACGGAGTGAGTGGTTCGCGTGGCGCAAGCGCCTTCCCCGAGTGCCGACTTACGAAATTCAGACGGTGCTTCACCTCGGCGCTGAGCAAAGACGGAGCATGCTTGCCGATTACGCGCAGACCGTAAATCAAACAGCGGAACCGGCTGTACTGGCCGTGGACATCACATGCATCGATATCCGCCGCAGTCAGTGTCCGCAGTCCACCGGAGAGTCGCCCCGATGCCGTCAACAATTTGCCGAGTTGGGTCCAGCTCTGCCAATGCTGCTTAACGGTC